>Ga0209780_1001461_pt1 | contig 15607 bp, 16 predicted proteins | sample WorMetexBAHAMAS2_FD_187384 | JGI IMG/M metagenome (GOLD analysis project Ga0209780, IMG submission 187384) | Marine gutless worms symbiont microbial communities from Max Planck institute for Marine Microbiology, Germany - Inanidrilus exumae... | ecosystem: Host-associated > Annelida > Digestive... | reverse complement strand
ACACACACCTATCAACTCCCCTCCTCTCCTTGGACTGGCGCATTGGACCGATTCAAAAAGTCTCAGCGCTGGGGTCCAGAGTAGGCTGGACCCCTGCCCACAAAGAACAAACGAACGGACGATAACGAACGATCTTGAACTTTGACCATTAAAACTTGACCTAGTTAGGATGAAGATGTACTAGCATGTCAGATATGTTGTCAAGGTCAGTCGTCATTTAGTTTGAAAGTTATTGTCCTCACCCACAGAGACAGACAAACATAATAGGCCAATCGATCTACATGGACCACTAAAGTTATTGGTAACTAAATGAAAGCAGTGTGACTGCTGTTAAGAGTGAGCTTTTATGACCATTGGCCAATACAAAACGCATGCGGTTTTTTGTCCACATTGCGGCTACCTCTCTGATCACTTTTTAAGACGGACTTGTTGCGACAAACTATAGAGGGCACCCAATCCTGCAGGCGCCACCAGACAACGTGCTTTGGTCGAGTTCGCCACCTGGCGGCTCCGGGAGCGAAGTCTGCCGTCTCCGACTGCCTGTTGTTTGTTGGTGTGATGCAGGTACATGTACTGGGCAGACTGGGGTGAGCGAGCTCGCATTGAGCGTGCCTCGATGGACGGTCAACCGGGCTCACGTCGGACGGTCGTCGACGGCGCTCAGCTGTACTGGCCCAACGGTCTGACGGTCGACCTGGTCGAGGGCCGGTTCTACTGGACCGACGTGAAGCTCAAGTACGTCCACTCGGCGCGGCTGGACGGCAGCGACCGTCGTGCGGTCGTCGCCGCCGGCACGCTGCCTCACCCGGTCACTCTGACTCTGCACGGCGACTCGGTCTACTGGGCCGACTGGCACACGCACGCCATCTACGTCTGCAGCAAGCACACGTCAGCTGATGGGCATCATGCTGACCCGCGCGTTGTCGCCGTTGATGTTCGTCAGTCAACAGGTCTACGCGATTACGACGCATCGCGACAGCCTCACGGTAGGCCTACGACACGCGCGTCTTCACCTACTGCACGTTCACGTTCTCTTGTTCACATTCAGCGTGAAGACAGGCACCTTCGCGTAGCGCGTAATGCATGATGCTACTCGTGACCCGGTGGCTTTTTACAGTTCGCACTGGACGTGAACTGTGAACGGGCTGGGCTACTGAGGCCAACTCAGCCTCCTACCCTCAGCCGGATGAGAAGTGAGTACCGGTCAAAGGGCTGTGAAGTGCTGCGGCTGGGAAGTAAGGTAGATATGACTCATTCCACTCGTGGAACGCAGGTAAAACTGTGATTTCGTGTTTATACGTGCCGTCCCCAATCGTCTTAGAGATGATCAGCTCATAATAAAGCGCTATAGAAATGATGCTTACTTTACTTTTACTTTTACAGAGATACCTGGACAGAGATTTGTCATCGCTTCTGATCAGTAGATTTCGTTTAGATTATATAATACGCATGCTTTTAATTTCTGACAGACAAGAAGGTCATCAGCGGTGTATTCTGTCTTCCATTAATGTTATTTCCACGTAATCTTAGTTCAAGCCGAAGTCCAGCGTCGCCAAAATAATACAAGCTCTCTTTGTCAAAGGTCATTTGGTTCAAAAGTTAGCTTTCGGATGCACATACACACACGTACATACTGGACATATTGCTATACCTGGACCACTGAAGTGTTTGCTAACTAGTGCAGCAAGAGTCCCTGTAGTTCACGACCCGTGATATTAAAGTTCAGCTTTAAGAAGCAGGCGAGTGTTTAATGTCTGTCTTCTTAACATCACCACCAGCGGTAACATCACAAACACTCATTGTCCATTAGTGCGTTGGTGATAATTGTAGTTGCAGTTGGCTGTATTGTTTGCACGTGCCGGCGTTGATACAGCGAGCTTGCAGGACGGTGCAATTAGCATTGATCAGTGCATACAGTGTGCGCCTGTAGAGTAGGGTCGGTAATAAGCGATGTCCAGTGACGCTCAGTCGTCTATCAGTTCCGTAGCGCGCGCGGCCACGCGGCGTGCTGCTGTGAGGAATCGATGAGTGAGGCGCCATGACGTCGATCGCTTGCTCTGTCCTCGTTGTCTGCGACCCTTGTTGACCTTCGCCTCGCACACACGTCATTCAGATATACCTGTATTGTTACCGACCACTTCAGTGGCCCACGTAGAACAGTCGGTTTAACAAAATGATCTTTGAGATAGGCTATAATATTTGGCATGCTGGTTCACCTTGACCTGCATAACTCAAGTTCGAAGATCAAGGTTATAGGTCAAAGGTAAAGGTCACAGGATGAAAATGTAGTTTTTCGACTGTTGACTTGAGTCCGACTCGTGCGTGTGGTCCGACTTGAGTATTACAGCACCGTTGCTGCTGATAAACTGTGACCGTTGACGACATTTGAAAACATAGGCGCTTAAATGTCATCCGATGCCAGCTGGGCCTGTGTTACAGTGGAAGGCGACATTGTGTCGGCGTTGTGTGGACGCACGTAGGCGAATTGCGGGATATCTCAGTAACTTTAGCTAGGCGGCCCGAGGTGATTGGAGAGCAGGCGTGGCCTGGAGAAGAGATACTGGTGTGGTACCAGATAAACAGGGCGAATGGAGAAGCGTCATAGTAGCATCTGAGGGAAAAGAGATACCCTGCCATTCTCGTCAAATACTCCACGTCACTGTCACTCACATCTTTGCTTAAGTCTGCGCTACCTCGCCGCGTACAGACACGCCATTTAGTTACAGTATCCTAGTAGTAATTACGATCATTGTGTAACATCCACAGATACAGACTTCCCTGACCCTGTGGGGAGAAGTGCATTTGGTGCGAACAAATCAGGTCTCAAAGCTGCTATACGTCAGGATGATGTCACTACGCGAAAAGGAGATAGTAGAAGAACCATATTGCCTTTTGCTTGTTAGAAAAAGAGGTAGATAGACAGTGTTGAGGAGGAAATGATGTGTGACAGGCAGCAGAATGTTTCAGAGACAGGAAGAAGTATAGTAGAAGAAATTCATTTGTGAAACCCATCATTGGTAACGTAGGGGTAAAGATTATTGGTTAAAGGAAAAAGCAAGACTGAACAAAGAGGTACATGTAATTTGCCATTATGACAGTAAGTTGTGGTTATGAGCATGAAGACCCAACAAGTATGTCCGTCTTTGGGGACGGACGTATATCCACACATGTCGATCCTACGTCCACACGCAGCGCGATCATGTGTTCGGGAGCCGAAGAATAATCTTTGTGAACGTTGTGCAGGTGGTGGTGCGCTGGCCGCTTTGGTGGCCGATTTTGGGTTTCTGGGGGAGCAAAGTTCACCATATTGGGAGATTTCTGGCCTTGGATGCTGATGAACCGCCCTGCAAAATTTGACGCCGCTAGCTTTAGCCTCAGCGGAGAAATCCATGTCCGTACAAACACACAAAAAACAAAACAAAACAAAAATAAACAAACAGTAACCGATATATCCACACCTTGCCTATCGGCATGCATGGATAATAATGGGCGAGCAGTTGTTAGTAGGTACATGTAGCTTGTTGGTATAGTTGTTGTGCATGAGATGTGACTGATGAGTATGAGTTGAGTGTGTGTGTATGTCTGTGTGTTCTGATCTAGTTGAGAGTCGTTGTGCGTTGGACAACGGTCACTGTTCTCATCTATGTCTGCTGAGTCCCAACGAACCATTCTACAGCTGCGCGTGTCCTACTGGCGTTCTCCTGTTGCCTGATAACAAGACCTGTGCTGACGGTATTGCTGTCCACCGTGTCATCTGTAACTCCCTCTTTTCTAAATATTTGCCTAATGAATATCGGCAGCAGTAGTTCATCGCTCAGTGGTGAATGATTTGTGCGTGCTGGAGACCACTAGTCTGGAAAACCTAGAAAACTTGGAAAAGTCTGGGAATTAGAGAGGAATTAGAGAAAAGACAGGGATATGAAAAAAGTCGGGGGGAAAGTCAGAGAAATGTATAGAAAATTACATTAGTTGAACTGCTTCAGTAGTCAGTACTTGAACTAGACGAGCAGTATTTAAATGACACTCATGGTCTTCAAACTTGTAATGTGATCTTATGTTTAGCCAGTGTTAGTGAATAGGTCACGTCTGTTGCTCCTGCATGTTATTGGAAAAGTTAATTGATGCTATCTGGGAAGTGGTCAAGCAGTGTATATCGTGCAGCATGGCAAAATGCACTTCAGTTATCAGTTGAAATTGCTTGCTTAATGCTGATGCATGTGGCCTGCAAAGTAGTGATAACTGTAGTGAATTGTCACAGCAAAATATTGGTGTTTGTTATCGTCAGTGGCTGCCCACAGACTAGGCTATATGGTGGTCTAATGTTGCTGCGCTCAGTAGACAATGTCGCTGTTCCCTGGCTGAAGACATGCGGCTCATGTATGCACGCGAGGACGTTGCTAGATTACATGTGATAGAAGATGGTCAGTTCAGAGAGTTGTGTGCTGCTTGTAGGTCCTGAACAGCTGCTGTTGCTGGCTCGTCGGACAGACCTGCGACGCATCTCACTCAATACTGACGACTACACTGATGTAATACTGGATATACAGGATATCCAGCATGCTGTGGCCATTGACGTTGACCCAGTGGAGCAGATGGTGTACTGGACTGACGATCAGGCCCGCGCTGTTGGCAGAGCGTATTTGAATGGCTCTGGTAATACACTGCATGTGCTCAATGTTTACGCGTGTTTCTGTTGAGATTTGATGACGTGACGTAAGTAAGTAAGTAAGTACATGGCTTATATAGCTCCAAATTCTTTAGAAGAATCAGGGCAGGTGGACGAAGATATTCTAGGCAAGATGGGCATCTGAAAGGGGATGGGCTGACTGAAAATAAAATGTCTTTAGATGACGTTTGAAAGTGGAAAGTGGCTTAGTTTCACGAATACGGACAGGTAATGAATTCCAAACTTTCAGAGCAGAAAACTGAAAAACAAGATCCAAATCTTAAATTGTGGTAGGGGACTGAAAGCTGATGAGAACTGGATGAGCGCAGAGACCTCGTAGGTTTATAATGTTGCAAGAGGTTGTATTGTATTTCACTTCAAGCTGATGCTAACTCAGCTGTACATTGCAGTGTGGATACTACAGGCAGCTGAGTTATTGTTGTCATACAGAGCATATAACAAAGTCACCTTTGAATTTTTGTTCATTTTGATCCATTTGCTAGACATGGTATGACGTTAAAGAACATTACTCGACAATAGGATAGTCTTATTTTTTCTGGTCTAATTGGCAAGTTGGCAAATGCATATGGTTCTGTTGTCAACTGTGCTATGCGGAGTATCGATTTAATTTGATTATGCTGTTTTCTCAGTCAGCTAACTGATTAGACTTCTTTGTCCTGGAGTGATTTTTTTCACATCGTGGAGTAATTGCAATTCACCTTGTGATTTTGTTGATGGGCATGAGTCAGCCATGTGGTTTGTGGTCTGCTGCTGATAGCATTCACAGAGAGCTGTTGTGTAAAATTACAACGCATTGCCATTGCCTGTCCCACAGTGATTTAATAGTCTATGTGTGTGATGACTTAGTTTGAACCACAGCTGTAAGTAAGATAGTATGGTCAGTTACAGAGCTCTTCTCTCCACCGTGCATGCTTACAGATATCATGTTCGATCAGATTGGATGTCTAGAGGCAAGTTGTGAAGGTGGGTGGTCAAAGACACCAGCATACATGCTAGTGTGAATGAGCTCACCGTAAATCGTCACATAAAAACCGGGCCTCACGTACAATTTTGGGATCCAAGCATTTTTTTACTAAAAAGAAACTGGATCTCAGATAGAATCCAGATCTAAAATGCAGGCCGGGTCTTGAACACACGGTTGTTAGAACTCCCACAAGCATTTGCAGACGTGCATGAACAAGGCTGGAGGACACTTCGAACATTTCATTTGACACATTAAGTACCACATCACTGATCATAATTTAGCATTGGAGCAGTTACTTTATTACTGGTAACTTGTTAGCATGTCTGTTTTTCTAGCAGCCTTCATTTAGTCTCTTGGTGTTAAAAAGTTTACTTATGTGCCAGCACGGATGACAAAAAGTGATTAAAATTTGCATACTACAATTTTATGAAGAAGAACTACACAGCATATGTATAAGTGATGACAGTATTGCTGTACAAAATTTTGGCTTCCAAACTCCTAGCAGCTGTTGAAATAATGATGAAACACTGTTGGTTTCAATTTTTGTTTGGACACTCCGTACGTCAGGCCCCGTTAGACTGGGATGGTTGATCTTCGTGCAGGCAGACCACCTCAGTATGTAGCCAGCCACCCAGCCCAGCTTCACCTCTTGCCCGAGTGGGACAGGAAATGAGTACCTGCCAAAGTGCAGGAGTGCTTTGCAGCTGGAGAATAAAGGCAGAATGGCTTTTCCATTTGTAGATAAATGTGTGGGTGGCAGTTGTATGTGTGTTGTGTGATCCCTCGTTAACATATGCAATACCAGAGTTTTTAGATTGGTCTGTTATGAAGTGCTATACAAAGTGCTATACAGTGGTAATGAAATGCACATGGCAGTCTGTCCAACGCTTACACTCAACGAACAGTGACCAGCTGTGTGACAACCTGGCTGAATGGCACTGGGTTCAGATGGTTTTACCTGCCACCCACACGTTTATCCACAAATGGAATTAGCCATTCTGCATTTATTTCATAAGCATTCACCAGATGGCATCGCCTGAGCAAGGTGGCACACATCTGGATCAGCTTACTACTCATCTATTGACCCCAAAAGGATGAAAGGCTGAGTTGGCCTAGTTGCCTGGCCTTATAGCGCATGGTTTACCCACATAAGTGGTCACCCATCAGCCACCGGTCGAGCGTGGGACAGGGAAAGTTCGCCGGTCAAAGACCAGCGTTCTACCACTCAGTCAGCCACTATGCAATGCAGCCAGCTGTTTTGAGGAGGAAATGATGTGTGACAAGCAGCAGAATGTTTCAGAGACAGGAAGAAGTACAGTAGACGAAATTTCGTAAGCAGTTATCCAGTTTACTTTTACTTTACAGTGCAGGTAACACCGTTGAAGAGAACTCTAGCGTCTTCTTCCTAATCTGAATGCACTAGTTGTCACCAGACAGGGAATGCCGGCAGTAAAACTTCTACAAAATCCTCCAGTTCTTATCTGGGGCTGTTCACTAACGCAGGTTGACCTGCATGCTGGCCGTAAAACAGTTGTGCGTTTTGTGTTTCCATGGTGCTAATACACAGATTCAATAGTATTCTGCAAAAATATGTTATTTAGTAATTTAAACTATGCTTTTTTAAAGTTTTCATTTGTGCATGTGTTGTAGCTGTGGAGTTTGTTGTCAGCATTGACATAGACAGTCCTGACGGTGTTGCTGTTGACTGGGTTGGTCGCAACCTATACTGGACTGACAAAGGGATGGACCGAATTGAAGTGTCCAGACTTAATGGCTCATCACGGCATATTCTTATCTCTGAGGGATTACAGGAACCTCGAGCAATAGTTGTTGATCCATTTGAAGGGTGAGTGACTAGTGCAACAGTTGTTGTTGGTGGTGGTGCTGGTGTTAATGTTTGAAATAATTCAGTCACAGAATATCAGCATTATTACACTTGCTTAAAATAAGTCTGCCACTACTCTCGTGTTCATCACACAATCTCTGAAGCCTGATGATGCAATCATATCACACCTGTGCTACATCACTTGCACTGGCATGCTGTTTGATAACAAGTGGAGCACAAAGTTTAATGCCTGGTGCACCAGTCATTGTCTGGCGATGTCTGGACATTCTCCCTCAGGACAAAAGCCCCCCACTTGACTGCAGACAATACCCCCCTCGGACAGAAGCCACCCTCACCGAAAGAGCACAAATTACTTAGTTGAGCAGTCACCATTTTAGCATATAATTTAGTGTTGAATGCATTATGTGCATTATTAGCCCACCCATCATGCTTAATGATGCTGCCGGCAGGCTTATGTTTACTGACGATTTTCTTTTTTTAAATGTCGCCCCTGTCATTCAACAATGGCTGAACGGATTGCAACGCGGATTGTTGCATTAACACTGTTGATGAAAAAATACTACATCTAAAAGTATGGTGAATTTTGGTAGATGTTGTGGCCAGTTTGCAGGGGGTGGGTGGATGCACACATGAAAATTCGCACTGTGCTGGTTTTTAAACGTCATTTGATTGCTAGTTGCCACTAGCATAGCCGTCGCGCATGTCGGTTGACGGCTTACGCCTGCGGGATGTGCAAATTGACGCTGGCGACAATCAGCGAGTGGTCAGACAGTAGTGGAGGGTCAACATTTATGGCTTAAATGGCCTCATCAGCACGTGTTATGAACACGTCAAGAGTGTGCCTGCAAACGTGTGTCGATTGTGAGATGTGTTGTGTCAAACTGTACGTTTGGAGAACGTGACAGCTTGACAGCAGCACTGTCGTCTTCTTTGTCGAGGTGGACGTTACGGTCACCAGCAGTAATAACTGGCGACGTTGGCTCGAGTAGATCTGCAAGCTCGTCGAAGAACAGGTCGGTCGCAAGGGATGATCCGGACTAGTAGATTACAATGAATAATATAGATGGATGATGAGTATGGACACATAAGAATTCACAGGATGCGTAGCTGATGAGAGCTAGGCGGCTTACTTTGAGTGACGTTTGATGAAAGAAGAAGACTCCGCCGTGATTTACGTCCATGTTAGTTGATTGTGATGACGATCGTTGTCGAGCGACTGCAGTATAGCAGTATTGCGGTGGACAGCAAGCAACCAGGTCCGGGCTGTCGTGCGCATCATGCCGCTTGACAACGGCAGCGACGTTCAGCTTGCTAGAGGAGATCCTCAAAATGTGTGTGTATGTGTTTGCAATGCTGGCAAACTTATTGTGTACCGACTTGGCGTTGAAAATGCTGACATGGAATGCCATTGGAATGGCAGTTCTTGTTATCAAACAGCATGTCAGTGCAAGTGATGTAGCACAGGTGTGATATGATTGCATCATTCGGCTCCAGAGATTGTGCGATGACCACGAGCGTAGTGGCTGACTTATTTTAAATAAGTGTAATAATGCTGGTATTCTGTGACTGAATGTGGCCCATTTAAACCGCAAGTTTCATAGTTTATTAAAACATTTGATATTAATATTTTTGTCACAGGTCTTGAATAACAGTTTTTGAGTTGTATTTCACTTATTATTGTGAATTTTTTATATTTAAGAGATTACAGTTACCAAGAGCGGAAACAGTACACTGTAGTATGGGCAGTGTTGTAATGATGCACGTGTTTTGTAGGCATATATACTGGACTGACTGGGGAAATGAGGCAAAGATTGAGAGTGCAGCACTTGATGGAACTGACCGATCAGTTGTCATTAACTCTTCTCTTGTCTGGCCAAATGGACTTGCTATTGACAGACTCGAACACAGACTGTACTGGGCTGATGCAGAGTTGGACAAAATTGAAACGGTTTTTGTTAATGGTTCTGACCGCCGCGTCTTAGTCTGTGAGGACTTGCCTCATGTTTTTGGCTTTACTCTGCTTGGTATGCATTTGCTATTGCTGTTTTCTGAGTTTGATCATTACAATCTATTGTTACTTCAGTCAATGAAAGATGAATGCCCTAGTTTGCATACTCTGTGACAGAAATTTGCAGTCTTAAGTTTGATTACAGTTTGTTTTAGTTTATTAGTAGTCCATGAGCGTTAGTGAAGTACGTCAGAAAGTTTCAGTTGATGCTGATATGTCATGAGCTGCAAATGATGTTAATTAATTGAAGATGTGACGTTTTTACAATAAGAACAACTGGTCAAAGAATTGTGACGAAAGGCCGCTTCGCATATCATACTGTTATTGAGGATCGCGTGATCCATTTCATAGCATGCCATGATTGACAATTGAATGATCCTATTTGCTGCGATATGATTGAGGTAGCAGAGACTCCCAATGCTTTTTATTGGGCCGGACAACCCCCGAACTTGCCCTGTTTGTGGGGAGATTTCGACATCCCCAACTAATACATAGTTCTTTGAGCCCACATGAGTCAGCTGCCAAATGGCATCTTGATGGGTTCAGCTGCTTTTGCACAGTACATCAATTTGACCAATATGCAGACAGACACACAGACCACACTATGTGTGACATCTTTTGCAATAGGCCTCTTTCTGTTTATTTACCTGTCTGTCCACTCACATATCTCAAGAACCGCATGTCCAGATTTCACAAATTTTTCTGCACATGTTACTTGTGGCCATGGCTCGGTCCTCCTGTGACGACAGTGCAGTCTGTTATGTACGTCCGGTTTTGTGGATGACATCATGTTTTCACTAACGGGGCAAATGCATCTAACTACTGAGAGAACGCATCAGCGCACTTTAAAATATATTTTGTTCATTATGTGTGATCGAATTTGCCAGGTGGCATCACCGGGGTTAAGTCTGATGTTTACTATTGCCTTATGCTGTATTGCAATTATAAAATCAAACTAACATCAAGGACCGTACTGAGGACTGACTCTCCAGGCTAAGGCCAAGTTTGAGGCCAAGTAGTGAACCTGTAAGGCCAAGACTGGGGATAAGGATTTAACACAAATTCTTAAGGACAGCTGAAAGCTAAGAACCAAAGCTCTTAATAAACCCAGGTGAAAATAGACACATCTTATACCATTGGTTGCCAGTGTGAAGATATATAAAGTATGTGCAGTAGCCATTAGCACCACTGAGTGACCGTTAAAAGCCTTTCTACAGTCATTGATGTTGAGCAATTGATATTTGCAGGTGACTACATCTACTGGACAGACTGGCATCGTCGGACAGTGGAACGTGTTGACAAGTTGACTGGCAAGCAGCGTTCTGTCATCGTCGATCAACTTCCTGATGTAATGGGCTTGACTGCTGTCAACATGTCCACAGTCACAGGTCTCAGCTAATTCTGTTTGCAGTTTAGCACAACTGCGGCCATGGTAAGAAGACTTAGGCCGAAGCAGTTACTACTAGTATTAGCTTGCATAATAAATTTTTGTTCTACTTCAGCTGTTTCTTGCACAGACGTGGTAATCAATTACTTCTTTGTTTTGAGTGTAATTTAATTACGCTTTCACCAACCGACACTGTCGGCCAAGGCATTGTGTTTTCAGGCTGTCCATCCGTTAATTTATTTGTTCGGACAGATCTGGTTACCATGATGTCTCATGAACGTCTTGAACAATATTGGTGAAACTTACAGGATTATTCACTAGTCCCTGCTGGTGGCCTGATTAGATTTTGGAGGTAAGTCAAAGATCAAGGTCACAGCAGGCCGTCAAGTTGGTGAAGGCATCTACGTCGATACTGGAGCGTCAAAGTCAATCTTCTAGTTTTATTGTAAAATTTACAATTATTTATGGGCCCTTTGTGTGTCAAAAAGTCAGTTGCTTTCTATGCTCTAGTATTGCTGTTATTTTCAGGTGTACTGATGGCTGTCATGGATTGTCGATGTGATACTGTGCAGGGGAGAATAGCTGTTCACATAGCAACGGAGGCTGCAGTCACCTGTGCATACATCATCAAGCAGGACAGTTACCCAGCTGCCTGTGTCCACGTGCTATGAGGCTGCAGCTGGACAACCGGACTTGTGTGACACCAGATGCCTACCTGCTGTACAGTCGGCATGACGACATTCGTTGTGTGTCACTCGGCAACAGCATCGTTGCTGATGATGAACTTGTTGTTGAAACTGCAGCCCGCTCAGCACCTGCCATTGATTTCCTTGTCACTGGCAGTCGAGTGTTTTGGACGGACAGTTCAGAGAAGGTGGCTAGTTTGTATTGATTTTTATTCATCTTTTGTTAATATGTTAGCCGTCATCACTGCACGGTTAATTGTTTTTATTATTTGAGTTTCCATTTTTAGCCAATTTCTGGTTTGGATGCATTCGTTAATGTCATTGTTATCCCTGCGAAAATGAGGGAATATGTTTTCACTGGCGTTGGTTTGTCTGTCTGTGTGTGTATCTGTCTGTGACCGCGATAACTAAAAAGATTGTGGACGGATTTGCACCAAATTTTATGTGAATGTTCCTAGGGGATAATGGAAGACCATGTTCATGTTTCGTTACGATCGGTAGAGGGATGTGGAATTAACGGTAAAAACTCAGTAAACTGGCGATTGTTTACAAAAACCGGCGATTGTTTACAAAAAGCTCTGTCGGGAAATTCTGAACTAGCGGGCCGCAAAATAGTAGGTGTGGCAAGTGTTGCCAAGTGTTGGTGACAAAAACACTTTCGCGGGGATTTGTACTCTCTCAGAGTACTTTTCGTCTAGTTAATATCTGTTGAAATTTTGCTTTGACTGTCTCTTTGAATTATGAAACCTGAATTTTGTTATAACTTAAGATGTGTTTACAGTCGATCCATTTACATGTCACTGAATTCATAATTGGCTGTCACAGGTTGTCGTGAATATTAATGGACACCACCAGCAGTTGCATTGCAACTATTGAATGGTTCACATACATTGATTTTGACAGATAATCGGCTCAGCTGACCTTCATGGCTCGGATGCGAGAAAAGTCATTGAGTTTGGTATAAGTCAGCCAGAAGGTCTGGCAGTTGACTGGATCGCGCACAATCTGTACTGGACGGACTTTGGTCGAGGATGTGTGGAAATGTCACAGCTTAATGGCAGATCTCGACTAGTTTTGGCTTGGCAAGACATCAGACCACGAGCCATTGCTGTTGATCCAGTTAATGGGTCGGTATTTTTGTATCTTGCTTTGGTTAGGTATGCAATAGCTCCATTTTTCATTTTCAATTATATAGTCTGATTGGTTAATAAGACTCCTTATACATAAGGAGCGGCGTTATTCTTAATCAGGGATGCGTTTTTTCATGCTGCAGTTGCTGCCTTTGGTGTCACAGCAGCCAGTCATGAAACTATGCTTTTTGATTGATCATGAATATGCTTCTCATGTAGGTGGAGTCTGGTCGACCAGCCAGACCCCAGATGATGGTGAAAATGGAGCTAAGTTGTTTGTGGTGTGAAGTCTGTTTACACCGTTGATCTGTGTCGGTGCTTGTTGCGGTCAGGTAGTGTTTCCAAATCCCAGCATGCCACGCTAGCTACAGACTGTGTCGCTGTTTTTCTTCATTAACCGGATAATTTAGAGGCAAGTAACAACATCGTTGAAGATGATACATGTGATGATGTTGCTTGGTAATTTTAATGCATTCACTAATGTGATAGTCATTCGCAGATTGTGAAGTTTGTAACTAGTATGTTAGCATATTTCTGTGATTTGTAATTATTGGCTAGATTTGTTTTTGATGTAAAATTGTTATGAATGAAACTGTTACTGACTGGTGCAGCATCTGCATGTTGTGACAGTTGATCTGCAGCTTGTACGTTTGTGGCTTGCAGGTACGTGTATTGGAGCAATGACATTAGCAGTGGACCACGCCTGGAGCGAGCTGGTCTTGATGGCATTCACAGACAAACTCTTGTTGCTGAAGTTCTGCATGTGAGCAGTCTGACGATTGATTACTCTCAGCATAGACTGTACTGGCTGTCTGTTGACTGCAACTGCATAGAGTCGTCAAACATGTCTGGAGGTGATCGGCAGCTGTTAGTGACGGGCCTGCAGCAGCCATTTGGTATTGCACAGTACTCGGACCGTGTCTATTGGACTGACTATAGACAACAGAGCATTGAGTCTGTGGACAAACTGACAGGTTCTAACCATCACGTTGTGCTCGATGGTGTCGGCTTTCCGATTCATCTCAGCATCTTCCACGTCTCACGACAACTTGGTATTTATGTAATGTTACTCTTTAGAGCGGCTCTCTTAATCTTTTATATTTCATGCTGTTTGAAGTTTTGCTGGGTAAGTAAAAAATAGTTGTACAAGTGTCTCATTGTACACTTGTTGACCTTTCCGAATGTGATATTTGTTGACCTTTATTGCATAGATAGTATACACCTTTGTCCATAAAATGTGCCACTTTATTTTTTACAATAACTCCTACATTTCTTGATGGATATTTACACTTTATGTACCAATGAAAACGGGAATGAAGAATCTACAGAACAGGTGCAAAATTTACAACTTTACCTTAACTGTGTCTTTAGTTATGGAAATGGTATCTGCAGTTCAAAATGACCGTGGCCCACAGCTTCCTGCAGTGCGTTTGATCAAAGTGGTTGTGCACAACTTTTGCAGAAAGTCGTCCAGTGTTTATCTATTCAATTTTTGTTAGGGTATTCCTTGACGAACTTTCGGGCAGAAAACCTTCTAGATTCCCGAAAGTTTGATCAGAATCTTTTGTCTTCAGAACTCAACATATTCGCATATTCCATTTTGTTGCATTGCTAATATTACCCACAAAGTAACTCGGTGAAGTGAACATTGCATGTGATGCAATAATGACTTCATGATTTAAATAACTACATTGTACTATATTCCTTCCTGTTTCACTTTGTACAAAACGTGTAAAAATTCACCAAGAAATACTGGAATTATAGTGGAAAAAATAAAGTGGCACGTTTTAATGGCCCACGGTGCATTTGTCCAGGTTTGTATAAAGAGATAAACATTAAAGTGAAAAGTCAGTGGTATGTTATACATTATGACACGGTATTGTTTGAGTGTGTATTGATGTGTAAGGTTGGAACCAGTGCGCTGTCAACAGTGGCGGCTGTTCACATCTGTGTATTGCTAACGTTGGTGGCCGAGGTTACCACTGCGCATGTCCAACACATTATAGCCTGTCACCTGATAACATCACCTGTCTAGGTACACATGTTTGTATGTGTGTGTGTATGTGTTTGTAAAGCTTTTGTTGTTGTCGTCGTCGTCGTCGTCGTCTCGTTGACAAAGCCTATATGTGTCAGCCAAAGAACCACAGCGGCAATGATACTTGACGCAATGTGGCAAGCCCTGCATTAAACCGTCACCAGTTGGTTCATCATCATTGTTTACCACTTTATCATCAAGCCTTCAGTTGCAAGATGCTGTTGGCATGACGAAGAGCCAATCACCGCTCTGTTGAGATAATGCAGCCAGAAGGAACGCTCACTCAGACTTGACTTCATTATTGCATTGTCTATCGAGATACCTGGGTGGTCCCAGAATGGCTGTTTCAGTGAGACTACACGAGGACGACCACTCTGAGAAATATGTCTGTAGTAAGACACTATCTGAGCATGCACAGTAAGTCCTCCTGGAGGGAGAGTGTGCTCGCTGCTAATGCCAAAAAAGGCAGGAAGTGTGTGCAAAGACACATGTTTCACCCTCAGGCCACCATCCTTCACTGGAAGCCTGGCTTGAAACCACTGTATGTCAGGGAGGTCTGAATTTGTGATGCTGTGGCTACCAATCTTAGAGGAATGAGTCAAACAACTGGAGTGACCAGTGTGAGATGGAAGGAGAGCAATGCAACAGGTGAAGCACTTTTGGTGCACTGAAGGATAACGTCAAGAGATTCAGTGCATCTTGCAAATTAATTAGATGCAGCCTTGCTGTTATTATGAGGCTGCACTGCATGCTCACTGTGCATAGATGCGGCATATTGCTATAGATGTTACATGTTACTGTGGTCTGTGTGTCTGTCTGTCTGTCTGTCTGTCTGTCTGTCTGTCTGTGTGTTGGGCACACGGG
>Ga0209780_1001460_pt1 | contig 15612 bp, 9 predicted proteins | sample WorMetexBAHAMAS2_FD_187384 | JGI IMG/M metagenome (GOLD analysis project Ga0209780, IMG submission 187384) | Marine gutless worms symbiont microbial communities from Max Planck institute for Marine Microbiology, Germany - Inanidrilus exumae... | ecosystem: Host-associated > Annelida > Digestive... | reverse complement strand
TATATATATATATGCCATTAGGCTTGCGCTTGTTGACCAATAACTCGCTTTATGCGTAGACGGCCGCGGGCGAAGTCTGCACTCCCCAATTACCCTATTAGTTTTGCTTTCAGTTTAGCGTGGTTTAGGTGGCATTTTTTACTGAAATCTGAACGTGTTCATTTATCATTCACAGTGTAAGACAAGGTTCGCAAACGTTTTTGAAGCACTTAATGCCAAATAGGGGCCTACATTATTTAACTGAAAATGCAGATTATGACTCAATGTTAGTTCTGGTTCCTATTTAGTTTTCCATTAGGCCTGCTGATTGTTTTACAGTTATTAAGTTTTAGTTCTCGTCCAAGTTACTGACAAATCAATCACTGATCAGCGGTTTTTGTTCCTAGACTTCTTGTCAGTTATTGGCCCAGTCGGCCGGAGAGAAAAATTGGGTTTGAGGGGACGGCGCGAGAGCGGAGGGCAACATAAGCGATAGTTAGCTATTCAACGACAAAGAACGCACGGTCTTGGCAACGGTATATCCACAACATAAAACAATTACTCACCGTGCGGTTTCGCAGTGGACTTTAATATCTGTATTTGTATCAGTGTTTAATGTTCACACGGTGACTGTTGTCAACAAGTACTAAAACAGTAGGCGAGATGAAGGTCACAGCGATGGTTCGAGGACAACGGACAGCAACAACATTACTGCGACTTGTAAACTGGTCTGCTATGCAAGGTTGTTTGCCAGCTGTCGCGGCTGAATAATAACATTTTCTGATCTTCGATGACGTTATTTTCGTTCCAGCTACACTGACGACACGTTTTAATTTCTTGAATAAACGTGCACATCGCCATTTTTATCAGTTCATCAATAGTTACAGAATACGTCAGTTGTATTACACACCATATGCTGCTGCACGATTACCTGGCGGAGTCTAGCGGCAAGCGCAATCAGTGATATTTGACTTCCACAAATTGTTTTAACTTTTTCTTTTACTTTTACTTGTGCATATTCATTAGGCTTTACTTTATCTTTTACTTTTAAAAATCATTTTACTTTTACTTTTACTTACTTTTAAAATAAACTTTTTGCCTTTTCTTTGACTTTTACTTTGACTTTTATCTTTAACAAAGTCATAGAAAACAAAAAAAAATGATCACATGCAGTGAATTTTGTGGTATCTTCACTCTCCAGTATAACACACATCATTCATAAGCTAAAGTAGGATTAGTCAGACTCAGTCAGTCAGATATATCAGGATTATGATAGGCATTTTGCATTCACTTCTTTTTCTGAGTCAGTCACAGAACACCAAGTGAACACAAACACGATTTCTGCACCCTGAACACAACAATCCACAGACTGAAAATAGCCTTTCGACATAGGCCTGTATGCTGGAGCTACAAGAATGTCCAGCGCCACTGGAGCAAGTTTCGGATAAATCGCCTGCTTTGTTTTCCAGAACTCAAGTGCAGTGAATGCACTCCCGGCCCCGAAACTAATTGTCTGCACTTCAGTTAGGTACTGGCCAAGTTGTTGTGTTAAGGCATCAGACGATGGAGTTGATGCTGGCTGCAATGTATTCAGTTTCTCCGCCAGAAACTTGAAGCGCTTCAGTGATAGCGGTAAGATCAGTTGAAATGTTCTGTGTAAGTGCCACATTTGACCAATGAGACTGAGACAGTTCCAAGCAAAATTTTGAAACTTTAGGAACACTTGTTTTCAAAACAAAGTTTCCGTATAGTGCAAGTCAAATTGAAAGTAATTTACTTATCTTTAATTGTACTTTTCTTTGACTTTTTACTAAATCGTTCTTTACTAAATTGTTCTTTAGCTTTGACTTTCACAAATCATTTAAACTTTTGCTTTTACTTCTCAAAAAATCATTATGCTTTTCTTTGCCTTTTGCTTAAGTCAAATATCACTGAGCGCAATGTAACGGTCTGGCGTCCGTCCGTCTGTCTGTGTGTCCCGTAGGCATACTTACCGTGACTCACCAGGGGGCAACATGCGACGCGGCCAGCGTACATTTTGGCCCGACAATAAGGAGGACCCGACATGCTTACATGCTTATTACTGGCCCGCCTACACATAGTGTAGGGGGCCAGACTAGTAACGGTTGCTGGTGTCTGTCGTCGTCGTCTGTAGTCGTCTGTAACACTCCATGGCGGCGCAACGTAACTTATCATGGGGCCAGCACGCGGTGGGCCAGTAGTGTTACGTTTTACTAGGGGGACACCTTGTTTGCATTTGCTTACAGAGGACAAATACCCAGCAGCGCGCGTATAGAACTACGCTGCTAGGCCAATCTACAGTGTCCGCCCAAATGACACAGATTTTACTAACTGTAACTTCGAAGAAAATCGAACGATTTTGATAATTTTTGGCAGAAATGTTGCTAAGAAAGAAAGAAAGCAGTCAGATGTTACTTTATTTTTCCACCTCATCTAACTAATGCTTCTGCACTACCTGGGGAAACAGAAATCCGAAAATGGTCTTTTCACTTAAACGCTGAACGTTGCTTTGCTAACAGACACAAAACATTTGTATTATCACTTGGTCACAGGCTGTCAGCTGAACCATCCTTCATTCGCACAAGAATCGATCGTATGCACCAACCAACACCTAGGAAGAGTGTATAGCATGCTGCTGTCTGTTACCACACACTCATCGTTTACCAAGTCTGTCGGTCGCTATGTCAAAAGTGGGAGTTGTTCTTTGTCGAGCCTGAAGTGAAGAGTCAATGGACAGTATTACTATCTCAACAAATGTTATCTGTTACCAAACACGTTGTCGACGACAATATTATTTGCCTCACAGCGCATGCATGCACCAGTGCATGGTGCGCACAACACAGTTCAACATCTGTTGCGCAAAACTCTCAACTTTATTCTCCTGAGCTATGACTCTAACATACCAGAGCTGATTCAGCTGAACTCAATTATTATTGATTACAAGATTTAGGGAGTCTACATCAGCAAGTCAACATAACTAAAAGCATCAGTGAAAAGATGCGATTTTCGTGTTTCCGTGTTTTTGTCATGTAGTGCAGAAGCATTACTTAGGTGAAGTGGAAAAATAAATCATAATTTGATTGCTTGCTTTCTCGGTAACATTCCTGCCAAAAATTAGCAAAATCGGTTTATGTACGTCGAAGTTGTAGCAAGCCAAAGGAGTGTCGTTTTGGAGGACACAGTGGGTTACTTTATCTTTTGCTAAAACCAAAGTCTAAAACGTTAGTCTAAAACCAAAGCTTAATCTGATTATCTGAACGGCTAAAACCTGGTTTTAGACCGAGTTCAGATTAAGCGAATGATAAAGTGTTTCGGTTTAGACTAAAGTCTTAACTCTAAGAGATAACTGATAAATTGCCTATCTAAATACATTAGGACGGTTTTGTTTAAGACCGGATTGCTCAGATTAAGTTTTGTTGAAGACCAAACCTCGGTCTTAAACTTTGGTTTAAGCGGTAAGTTTGGTTTTAGACTTTGGTTTCAGCGAAAGATAAAGTGACCCTGTATAGTTGTCGAGTCGTGAACTGATCGAACGTTGTAACGACTGAATGTGCGTGTGCGACGCTTTGACTATTAGTTGCCGGGAACGCGTATTGCCGGACGCAAGTTACCGGAGGCAGATCGCAACCAGCATCACACTGATACGAATCTGCTGGCGCACTACAGCCGCGAGTTGACGCGCTACGACTACAATACCGTCTACTCTGACAACTACCGAGGTTGTCAGTCGAGCCAGCGCACGATGTCCTGCCGCAGCTACCCTCATCAGTACGAGGACGCCGAGCATCGACCAAGACCCGAGCAGACCGGCTGCTTTCCGCCCGTGTCGGAAAACGACACACGACCTTGTCGACTGACGACAGAACTGCTGGCCATGACGCAGAAACCGTTCGTCAGAGACAACGGCGACTGGAAGTACTCGTACCACGGCCTGCCGCGCTGCTACCCCGCCGGCTTTGGTCGCATCGACTCGAACAACCCTTACCCGGGCTCCTACCTGCGTCCGCTGAAGTCGGACACCGCGAACACAGGTGGTTGTGACGTCACCACCTAGCAACGTGACGTCACCCGCTAACCACGCCTTGTCGTAATCGTTGTCCGCGTTTTAACTTTTACAGACTGAGACAACTTGACAAGAACGGAGTAACCGTGTCTCCGGCTTACTCTAACGGCTTTGTTTTGTTTGTCCGTGAAATAAACGCCATTGTATCACTGTTTTGTATAAATTTGAATATTCGGTGAGAATATTTGAACTCCAAAACTGTATCTATGCCCGCGTGGTTTAGAATAGCTGGCCTATTGAAGTAGACGTTGACTGTGGAAGTGACTGAGCTACTTTGTGCTTTATCTAATCATCTCCTTTCTTTCTTCTTGTAGGCCCGAGCAACACCGGCCAGGCTCGGCGACAATGTAGTTGGATCAGCAGCTAAGACCGTGGTCCATAAAACGTGCCACTTTATTTTTGACTATAAGTCAAGTATTCCTTTGTGGATTTTGTTCTACATTTTGTGTACCATTGGAAACAGAAATGAGCATTCTGCAGAATAGTTAGATAATTTGCAACTTCATGTTAACTGTATCTTCATCTGCGGCAATTTTAGCTGCAATTCTGGCCAATTGCTAACTGCAGTGCGTTCGATTGAACTGGTTGTACGCAACTATCGCAAATAGTCGTCAAATGTTTGTCTTTATAATTTTTGTTGGGGAATTCCTCGATGAATATATCAGATTCCCGAAGAGTTTTATTAAAATTTTATTCGTAGAACTCAACATATTTCATTTCATTGTATTATTACGCAAAAAGTATCTCGATAGAGTGAATATTGCAGTGTGACGCATTTGTGACGTCATCACGCCTCTAAATAAATAATTTATAGAATAGAGTATTCTTTTCTCTTTCCATTGGTACAGAAAACGTAAAAATCTACTAAGTTATAGTCAAAAGTAAAGTGGCACTTTTTATGGGTCACGGTGTATAGTCTAACGATCACGCTATTACCGGTCATCGTTATCATCATCATCATCATCGTCGTCGCGTAGACCTGATGGACCGTGGTGTTGCCCTCAGCAGATAACAAACTGCCAGTAGCTGTATGAGTGTATTTCGGTGTGATCGACCCGCGAGATAAGGTGAAAAGTCGGGGACGTAAAAGAGCAATTATGGCGCAAGAGGAACTAGTGCTATAACCAACCTTTCAAATAAAGGAAAGCTGAGTTGGCCTGGCTCAGGCTGGTTGACCTATAGCGGACGGTTTACCCACATTAATGGTCACCCGTGTGATACAGGTCGAGTACAGGACAGGGAAAGTTCACCGGCCAAAGACCGACGTTCTACCGCTGCGCCACGCAACCAACCAAAGAGATACCGTAATCGTCACGCTACAGATGCGCCGATCGTGTCCTGCGCTCGACCTGTAGCTGACGGGTAACTATTTTAAACCGTCCGCTATAGGTCCACCAACCAGGCAAACTCAGCCTTTCATCCCTTCGGGGTCTATAGATGAGTAGTAAGCTGCAACTGGATGTCTGCTACCTAAGTTAGGGGTGGTGCCATCTGGTGAACGCTTACGAAGGAAAGGCATAGGCATGTTGTAATTTGCAGGTAAAACTGTGTGATCAATGTCTGAGCGCTTTGAGACTATGCATGCGTAGTAAATGGCGCTATATAAATACTTTTCCTTTCTTTTGCTTTCCTTTTTACTCACTTTTTATCCGTCGGTACTCTTTTTTTTGGCCACCGTCATCATCCTTTTCAAAAATAAATGATCGCTCCTTTCTTTATGCTTCACCGTGTCTCTGGAACCAACCCCCTTTATCTCTTCGTCAACCTCATTCTGGTATACCAGTTCCTCTATTTCCGATTCACCTATTCTTTCACCTATCACTTCCTCCTTTTGATTCACCACTCTGCTCATATGTAACTCACTCTCTTTTTTTCTCCCGGCTTGAAACCTATCTGTTTCAAAAATCCTTCCATCCGTAGTTTTACTTCTTCCTCGCCGACTATTGCCCGTACCGTTTCTTCCTCTGATCTACTCGTTTTTTTAGTTTTTCCTTATTTTTTCGTTTCTGCCGTGCGCTAGATTAAGCTGGCCGTCCGGTTGGCTTTTGGGCGAACGTAAATATAGCGTATCATATCTTATCGTATCAAGACTCATAAAAGTGGTGTAGTGTACTCAAAGCTACCAAAAATTATTCGCACTAGCACTACATTTAATTTTCTGTTTTATAATCCGCTAATAAAATACGAACGTCATAATATTTATATGTTCGGCAGGACGTACTTGATACTTGACACTTGGATACTGATCTGGTCCATCACTTATCACTACAAGGTCACTCGGGTGGTCGTCATGACCTTGGCGTATGCAAGCGATGTTGAGCCGATATTATTTTTGCGTGGGTGTGACTCGCATCATTGGATTCATCCGAGTTATTCCGCTCGGTGAAGCGTTATGTAGACCCGTTTGGCCGTCCTCCGCGCATTGCACCAACTGCGACTATTTTGATACTGAACTGTGCGCCTTTGACGATGACCTTGCTGTCTTGCCGTGTTTAATGCGTCGCTAACTTAAGCGTCGTAACCACGCGTGCAACGTTCAACGGTTTTTTCACCATCGCCAATCAGTAAAACTAGCAAAACACTGTAGCAGTTAGGTATGGCAACAATGAGTTTTGTCAGTTTGTTCATAGGTCTCTTTGTCAACCACATTTACTTAGCTTAGCAATGACCAGTTTTATCTAGGTGGTTACATCTATGAATAGAGAGATTTGTTGTTAACGATGATAACTGAGCATCTGTGGCATCAGAAATACTAATTTATAACAAGTGTCTAAAGTAAGTTGTCAAATGGCCGCATCGCTGACTTGCCACCTCCCGCGTCTGTGAATGGATTTGTCCGATATTGACCCCACCATCTAATGCATGGTTCCTTGCACCCATGTGAGTCATTACTCCAAACGGCATTTCGATCGGTTCAGCCGTTTTTGCTGGGCTTACGAATGCGACCAACATACGGACACCCCGACCCACATACAGACATGCACAGACAGACACATAGACTCCGTCTGTAGCAATAGGCCGCATTTTATTCACCGCGTGCATGAGATGCGGTTTAAAAAGAGAGCCAGAAACTAATCACAGCACGGAATGCGAATGCACTATTTTTGAGCTCCACAATATTACGTAATAATAAGCTATATTACTGGCCCGCCTGATGAACCAATATTGTTTTGCTGGCTAGTGTCTGTCGTCGTTTGTCGTCGTCTGTCGTCTGTCGTCGTCTGTCATTGTCTGTTTCTGGAGTTAATCACGGACATGTAAGAGGGTTCGACGGTGTCTTCTATAAACTGTGACCGATACTGATGCACTGATTAGCAGCGTCGAGCTATTAGCCGCGCTGACGTGAGAGCCGAAGCAGATAGAGGTGACTAAGTCTTCTGGCTGACGCTGCAGAAGTGTCAATCAGGTGCCAGTCAGACAGTAGGCCAAGCTAAGATGGGGCGCGTTTAGAAATACCTGACAAGCTGCTCAAGCCTGCTTTACCCTACATAGCGAGCACACCACACACATCTATCAAATCCCGTCCTCAACTTGGGCTGGCGCATATGACTAATTCAAAATGTCTCAGCGCTGGGGTTCAGAGTTGGCTGGACCTCTGCCCGCAAAGAACGAACAAACGGAACGAACGAGAGATGCACGCCGACGACCCTCTTAAACTCCGGAGTTACTGAACCAAAGTTCACCAAATTTACACACAATGTAGCCAGGTCGTCATAGATGAACTTTTTTAAAATCAGAATGACGATATTGCAGTCCGTTTCGGAAGACCACGTGCCGTGCGCTAGATTAAGCTGGCCACCTTGTCAGCTTTTGAGCGCAAGTAAATCTACCGTATCGTATCGTACCGTATTCGATGGGGTCGGATGATTCGGTAGTTTGCTATTAGATTTAACGAAAGGGACTCCGAATTAGGTCTGAATTTAGCTATCTAGGAGTTCACCAGCTGTCCAGACGCTGTAATCCCATCCTAACGAAGGACTAACTGACTATTCGGTACGAAAACTAATGGGAAGGCTAATCGACGTGAATTTAGGTGTCTTGCAGCGAAAATTTAGGTAGCCTTCGGACGGGCTGTTCATTCGGTTTCGTTTGGTTTCGTTTGCGTTCGGAGAGCGAACCAAACACAGACGAAAGTCCGGAAAAGTTCAGTTTATCCCACTTTTAGTATGGAGGAACGGTCTCTTTGTTCAACTGCAGGTGTGTCCGGTTGCTTCGCTTCCAAGAGTTCCCAAAGTTTTGTTCGTCTCGTGAGGAATCCGAAGCAGTTGTTCGTGTAAGCTGGACAGCGAATTCGAAGGCCGTTCGGCTAACCCACCCTTTATGCTTTGGCTTGTACTCCGTGTTTCAGAAAAAAACATCCACTCATATTATTGGCTATAAGTTGAGGAATAGTTGTCTCATTTTAATAATTTTGACATCAAAATTCCAAATCACGTTGAACACTTGTTGACATTTATGCACATACAGATGCTTATCAGTAGCATTAAACCCTGAAAATATCGAACGATCTCGCAAAAAAATATGTTGTGGGACGAAAATTTTGCGAAATCAAAATTTCACGTTTTGGGGTCGTGTTATCAACCAGCACCCTATCTGGATCGGTGAAATGTGTTGCCCGTGCGAGGGGGAACCGAATAAACGACACGAGTGAATAAATGTTTACTTTAATGACCTTGACTTTGGGAGTATTTCTGAAAGATTTGGGAGGCATTGTGGGGAGGGGTATAAGGAGGGTTATTTCCTCCTATCCGACTAGGAGGGCTGGGGAACGTCGTAAGATGTACAGCCGGGTTCGGGGTGGATTTGGAGTATTCTGACCTTGAAATACAGGGTAGTCTCTTGTGCTACCATTTAAATGATTTTTGAGAAATGAAAAACAGTTATAGAACTGCCATAATAGTCACACAAACACTTATCACTTGCAATCAACAGCACTTGTGTTTTCTCTTTTTGGGAAATATTATTTCTTGGGGATTGCCTCAAGGATACCTCGAATGAATAATGGAGTGAATAAGCAGGGTTTAACGTCCCGTTGTGAAAACAGTAGCGTAGCAGTGTGGCGCAGTGGCAATAGTCCTCCGGTGGCAGTCGAATCGATCAATCAACCAACACAGATTTATATGACGCCGTACATCGCAAGCTAATCACAACGTCCATAAAGATGTCATGCAGAGTGTTTGTGACGCTTTTGGCTCACCGAGTATTATTAGTCTGCGATAATTATAACGCATGTCATTTCGCGCAGAAATAACAACTGTTGCCGCCCAAAGCTTTAAAATCTCAGCTAGAAAACCAAGACAGAACACGGTGAACAATTTTTGACCATATTTTGTACACTGAAGACAAAACATGTTAATGGTCTGTGCTTTCTTCACAGATACTGCTAACCTCAAAGCACACGTAAACAATTTGATATTTCAATGTACGTCGTACCAAAGACACTGCACAAGGCATAAAGCCTTTTTGTGTCTCTTGAAACACGGTGATATTCAGACTGACTGTCGTTTTGGCTTTGGACGGTATGCACTGAATGAATTCGAATAATTATAGGGCGCGTAAACGTTTGGTCGTCTCTATACACGCAATTAGCTGACATGCCGCTAAGGACGCCATGGTGTATAAATGTTTACGGTATAATAACAAGGTGTCGCCTTAACGGAACGTAACTGTACTGGCCCGCCGTGCAGTGTCGGCCGCTTGACTGCCCACGCGCCGGCCTCGTTACAGACGACGACAGACGACGCCAACAGACGACGACGACAGACAACAGTCGCCAGCGAGCAAAACAATACTGGCCCATTAGGTGGGCCAGTAATAATGTACCTTCATGTACATTTATCCGCCGCAGCATTTTGTTTATCGTCGTGTTATTGTTGCGTGATGCAAGTTCGCGTGATTGACACGTGATATAATCATCCGAACTTATTTCGATCGGCGCTAATGCCCACGACAAACGATACTGTTTCTGGTAGCTGCGGCCGTGCTTCCATGTTTTCGGTATCCCTTTCCGACGTCGAACCGAGCAAACAGTAAAAATAATAGTAAAAAGAAATTGGTGCCGGTTTTCGTCGGCGATTTCTCGACAGTGTGTCATGGACTTAAGACGAAGTTGCACAGCTGACTGAGCGGTGTGGACTCCGAGTCAAGCTGTGCAACATCGTCCACATTATCTGTGCTCTGACAAGCTGCAAACTGACAGTCGGAAAAGCCGTAGCGGGGGCGGACTATTGCAAGCGGCCGACAACAAATAAAAGGCGCCAAATCTCGTCGTCTACCAACACTGTAGTCAGCGCGAGTCATCGACTCCGACTTCTAGTCGTCCTTAAAGGCTTAAAGGCCTGCCAGAGCTACTGACGTCTGCGGTAAGTGTAATCGATGTCGCTACGTAACTATAGATAGACACAACGAATAGGCATATCTTCGTTAGATGTCTATAATTAATACAATACACTATAAATTTACGACACCGCGCATAGAATGCAAGGGCGATGGCCCTATACGTCGTGGTCCATAGAAACGCGCCACTTTGTTCTTGACTATAACTCTCGTGTTCGTGGTGAAGTTTTACACTTATTGTACTAGTGGAAACAGAAATGAACACTCTACAAAACAGCTATAAAATTTACAACTTTACCTTAACTATGCCTACCGATGAAACGTTATTTCCTTATTTTCACCAATGGTCTGTAACGTTACAGTTATCCGTTGGTCATTCGGCGCACGGTTTGTGAGTCCTTTTGCTAGGCTATTCAGAGTTCAACGTAAATGATATGCCAGCAGTTGTGATTCACCCAGTACTTAATGTGCTGTAAGGTCTTACTATTTCGCTGCCAAAAATATGAAGTTGTCGAATGGAGAAATTGCGGTCAACATCACGTTAGTTAGTCAACGTAAATTTGTTGCATAGCCGAAGCATTTGAATCCGCAGAACTTGCCATTGTTCATATTACGCACTGGTCGTAAAATAAACTTATTTTAATCTAATTCTTTCACTTATGTTTTGCCACAACATCCAGATGGTATTGCTCGCTGTTCTGATGCAGTTAAGTTACCTTTTCCTAGTAAGTGATTTTAATGGCATTGGGAACTGATCCGTGAGACCGTGAATCCATTAAATCCATTAACTAAATGTATTAAATGATTTTGTCACGTAGACTGATAAATTGTCGGTTGGGGCGAACATATCTCCCTCCCATCGACCCCGAATAATAAGATCAGAGATCACAGTAGTTGAAAGGGTGTGTAATATCGTGTGAATGAAATAAATTTAATCTGTTCACCTCAATGTCAGCTACTGAAACGAACAGACGTAGCATGTTGAACAATGGTTTGATAAATGGTAATATCTATCAGAGTTAATGTTAATGTGTCGATGTTGTTGATGACGCTGATCAGTGAGTGATATCTATGCGTCCTGTGTAGTGAGATAGGGCCTAGATATCTTCAGACGGCGATGGCGCAGTCCGTCGCACGTCTAGTGACGATCGTCTGCTACTGTTTGTCGACACTGTGGACACTCGACGCTCGCCTGACACCGCCACCAGTCCTATCAACAGTTCACCACAACAAGTCGACGCCTGCCAACGCTGATCTGGTCACCGCCGACGAGTCCACACTCAGTGGTCAGTCCACCACTGCCAATACTAGTCAGTGTTATTTCAGTTCTAAAAATAAATCATATTTTAATTTCTAATTCAGATCTGTAAACATAATTCCTATTTTAGTTCTATTTCAGTACTACGGCAGAAAATAATTTCAGTTCTGATTCTAATTTCAGTTATCGTAAAATTTCTATTTGTAATTTCAATTCTTACGCAAAATTAATTTACAATTTCAGTTCCAAGTATAATTTCAGTTCTCGCAGAAAACGGATTTATAACTTCAGTTCTAATGTTAATTTCAGTCAGTTAAGCAGTTCAAATCAGTTTACAGTTCAACTGCACACAGTTATCTCAACTAGTTTGAGACAGATAACTTTAGTTGACTATTCAGTTTCAGGAATGATCTCCTTTTATGTGTTTTCCATGCGGTTTCTGCGACCTGCTGTCATCAAACCGCACAGAGTAAAGGTTCTCTCTACGACTGCCTGCGATTCAAAAGATCGTCAGCAAAGAGTTCAATGAATTTGTAGGTTGCCTTTCTCTGTAACCGAAATTGGATTCCATTTTTAGCGTGCCCGCCTCAGTCAGCTCTGACATGTACCGACTGAGCTGGCCTTCCGCCATTTCCTGGTTATTGGCACTGCATAGTGCCCCACTTCATGTTGCAGCATAGTGATGCCAACAGCACAGTGGCAGAAAACGTGCCGTGGCATATATTTGGTGAGGTGCTTGCTAAAATACAGTTCGGAAAAAAAATTTACTTTTAATTCCTCTTTTCGTTTTCCACTGTCAATTTTCGTTCCAATTCAGTTTTTATTCTTGAAATAATTTCAGAACTCTCCTGCTCGTAGGCCTACTGTCGTGAAAACTCGCAAGTCCTGTCATATCACTGCCATCCTACGCTCTCTCCACTGGCTCAAAATAACTGAACGCATCGTATACAAGCTTCTCTCACTTACATACAAAGTTCTCACAACTACCCAACCTCCGTACCTTCGTAACCTCATCTCCGTTCAACGTCCTCGCAGTACTCGCTCTTCATCCGTCGATCGCTCCTTCCGTTATGCTTCACCTTGTCTCTGGAATCAGCTCTTTTTGTCTCTTCGTCAACCTCATTCTGGTACCAGTTCTTCCATTTCCGACTCATGTCACATAGACAGATCCGTTTTCTATTCCCCACCATCTCCACCATCCCTACTACTCCACACACATCACACTGTACAAATTACCTGGTATAGCACCATGTTTTTATTGTATTGTATTACTACATTATTTATTGTATTTTTATTCTATCACTGTAAGTTTTGTTGTATTTTATTATGGCACATGTATAGGCCTAGGCTATTGTATACATTTAGCAATTCAGCTGTTCAGCTGTTTAGCTGCAAGTATGTCACAATAAAGTTGAGTTGAGTTGGATTAAGTTGAGTTGAGTTGAGTTCATCCATCACTTCTTGCTCTTCTGATTCACCACTCAGTACATCTGTAACTCCCTCTCTCTTTCACTCTTGGCTTAAAACCTACCTCTTTCACAAATGCTAACCCCTGTAGTTTTACTTCTTCTTACATGAATGCCTCCACAGACTATTGCCTGGACCGTTTCTTCTGAGCCACTCGGTTTCTGTTTCTATTTTTTCCTTATTTTTCGTTTCTGGGTCGTGCGCTAGATTAAGCTAGCCATCTTGTCAGCTTTTGAGCGCACCGTGCGCACGCTAATCTACCGTATCGTATCATACCGTATCCTAATTCTCATTCTAATTTTCTTTAACGGAAACTATTCTTTTAAGTTCTAATCTTCATTTTCGTTCACAATTACAACACTGATACTAGTTATTCGACTCGAATGTATTTGATGCGAATCATGCAAATATTCTATGGGGCAAAAAACGGTCTCCACGCGTTCGGCTATAACTCCGCCGAAAGTGAACCGATTCAGATGAAATGTGGAACAATATGAGCCAAATGTTTGGGGCTTGCCCTGGCAGATTTTGTGCGCGATCCGCACAGTAGCGACAGTTTGAGAGGCAACCAAATTTTTGTTTTTGTTTGTTCACGCGAAAAACGCACGATTTAACCGATTTTCCGTCGGACATTTATTTTATTTTATTTATTTATTTATTGCATTTACTCTGCGGGTGGACAATTATATATGGGAAGAATAATACGGAAACGAACTTTGTTGTTGGTGTTACTGTGGCAAGGGTGTACGTATTGATCGACGTAGGAAGGCGAAGTTAATTTAGCATTAACTGGAGTTACGTTACGGAAGCATAATTATAGTTAAGCGTGTGATTCCACACCGCGGGCTGCAGCGATCGACATGCCGTTTGCGTCAAGGACTCGGGTGGGCCCAGGGAAACACCTGTTGCATAGCGGACCGATTCCAGGCGAATGCTGTATTGTGTTCATTCAACACAATACAGCCATCTAGTATTTACTATTTATTTATTAAAATATACTAATTATAGTGACACTTAACATTATTGCAACGTCATAGGGGAACTTTGCAAAGTCAGAGTTTCCCTCCTCGGATCCTCCTCCTTTACCTGGACTGCCTTTTCCCATGTGTATCTGGGTTAGCCGGTGCACTCTTCGTTTTCATCCTCCATATGTTTTGGAAGGAGCCTTTGGGGATAATTAAGTGGCGTATATCTTACAGGCCCGTTCCCTTTGCTGTCACTTCAAAACACTGAATGGAACTCAAGCACTGAAATCACCCAATGGGTGATCCAGTGGGTCAAGATAGAATAAGTCCTATCTTGACCCACTGCCGGTCTCCTGTTGGAAAATGATGTTGCTTTCTTCACGCAGGATCTCCTACGTCAGTGCCCTATTTCAGCAAGATTCTCTTGTACTCACTCCAACGATTGGCACGAGGCTGCATAAAACGCAATGACATTGTCAGATATCGACGCCTCGGGTACACTGTTTACGCCCATGCGAGTTGTACCTGCGGCTGCAGCTACTTCTGAGTGTCGTTCATTTGCAAGTCGTCGTAATTGATAACCAGAAGAAGCCAGCACTCACAAGAGTGTCGACCCACGCCAGCAATGCTTTTTTTGTGATTCGTGACCTTGACCTTTGACCTTTTGACCCCAAAATAAGTGGGATTCCAGGACTCATCGTGGAACGTTTCTTTGTCAAGTTTGTTGATCCTAGCTGCATCGGTTTTTAAAAAAACAGACAGCTAGACAAACCGAGGTAAGAGACCTACCCCTCGACTGCCGTCGGCTTGGGTGATTAAACATTTCAGAAGAAAACACGGCGTAGAATGGACTTACTGAGTAACGAAGATCAGAAAAGGAAATGGAACGAAAGGACGATTGGAAGCGAGTGAGGATGGACTGCACGACTGTTGACAGGTGTGTGGAGTAGCGGTGACCGAGTCTGCCGGTCGTTCGTGCACCTGCCCAACACGGTGTCGCTGAGCGCTGAAACTCTGCGCAAAGTGGGTGACGGTTACCGCGCAGAGGAATGTCGACAGGCGTGCATTGACTCGACCGACTTCGTCTGTGTCGCCGCTCAGATGCATCTGCCATCCACCTGCTTCGTCATCGGGTTCAGACTACGCAACGACTACATCAGTGTACACTACAACAGGGTCTGCGAACACGGTCAGTGTGCGCTGCACCGTATTACACAAGCATGGGCGTGAATCACGCGGGACGAGGGGCGAGTCCCCCATAATTTGGAGTGAGGGGGACGCTAATGCAAATTGTCTCCCCAGATTTTGTCATATTTCAAAATTTCAAGCAGAAGATTGCTTGCATTCAATGCAGTAATGCAGTAAAAAGCTTCTCAACCTCATTACTCTAAGCGAATATTCACAATTTTCCAAAAGTAGATCTTCAACGTCCACCAAATACGATACGATACGATATAGATTTACGTGCGCTCAAAAGCTGACGAGATGGCCAGCTTAATCTAGCGCACGGCCCAGAAACGAAA
>Ga0209780_1001459_pt1 | contig 15613 bp, 8 predicted proteins | sample WorMetexBAHAMAS2_FD_187384 | JGI IMG/M metagenome (GOLD analysis project Ga0209780, IMG submission 187384) | Marine gutless worms symbiont microbial communities from Max Planck institute for Marine Microbiology, Germany - Inanidrilus exumae... | ecosystem: Host-associated > Annelida > Digestive... | reverse complement strand
CTCCAAAACCGTCCATAATATCCAGCAATAAACATTTTCCCCGCAGAATCCGCTAATTTTTGAAACTACAAAATTGATTCTAAGTTCCAACCAAATTTGTCCCGACGATAAAGACAACCGTGTGTTCTTTGTGAGTGGTCCAAAAACGCGTATAATACATCCAAGGTGGCAGACAGTCGGCATTTTGGAAATCAATAAAACAGCTAGTACTTCACCGGTTAGAGCTATTTCCACCATGGTTGGCAGAGACATGAAAAACGTCGTTCCGAACAAAGCAGGAAGCCGAAAATTATTACTGTTTAAGAATCTAACATGTCGGCAGGCTACCATTTTGAATTCAATACGTCGTCATAACATATCTCCGCAACTGTTCAAGATATTGCTACAAAATTTTGCAAGATGATGCAGAGTGCCACTGTGGAAAATTAAAAATATAACTTAGTTGAAAAAATAAAACACCAAATTCCAATGTCAGCTTAAACACAGTGTAATTGGTACAAAATATCTGCTCTTTTGTACGTTATGATTTATCGCCCTTAAGGTTCGTTCACACCGGATGCGTTGTGTTTCCGTGCGCCGCGCGCATTTAAAACTTAAGCCCCGTCCACACCAGCAACGATGTCGAAGCAACGTTCGACTTTGTTGCCAAAACGGCAACAATGTCGAAGCAACATTCGACTTTATCGAAAGAATCATTCGACATTTTGCATTCGACAATGTTGCTTCGACATTGTTGCTGGTATGGACGGGGCTTTAGTAGTGTTTCGCACTGATAACTTACCTGTATGTAACCGCCGACGCGTCGCTTATGTTATGATGTGCGGAGTATGATGAGTAGCTTAGTGCAGTTTAATTCGAATTTTGTTGAAGTTGATGGCGATTAGTTTGCATTGCTAAATGAAGAAGCGGGCGTCCGTGAAGAAGATCGGATAGATACGCCAGTGTATCTATCTGTACGCCTACTATTAATATTTGCCAGTCGCTGTAATGCTGGGTATAGAGCTAACGACGGAGATGGAGCTCTCCAGTAGTCTACAGCGTCACATGATTCGTTGCAGTGGTCGGCAGGCTTACAGCAGCGGCGGCGGCGTAGGCTATTCGGGGAGCGTCAACTCAACGGCTTGATTTGTTTACATAGTGTGTTAGACAAAGCCGGCTCTCAGTTGGTTTTCAAACGCACTTAAAATCCTCGCATTTTCATTCATTCATTCGTACTGAAGGCAGATGTCGCAGTATTGTGTGCCCAGTTAGCTGTAGTGCCGGTCCACTCCAGTGTATGTGTATTCAAAACTCTAGGTAGCGGAATGGAAGGGAAGCGTGTCAGCTAGTGCAGGTGATACATGTAGGCCTACGGTGTTGGCGTCAGAATGATGCATGCAGTAGTGACGCTAGGCGGCGTGTTATTGTACAGCGACGTCGACCGGTTCACGTGGAGGTCTGTCAAACTTCTACCGCGGTGCCTGCTTCCATCGCAACATGAAACTCGTCGTCAGAGTGTGCTGCGACGTCAGCCAGTATCTCGACGGTTAGTCACACGGAGATCAAAGACAACCAGCGTGAAGAATTTAGGCCTATAGGGCGCAATCGTGGGTCATAAAGTTGGGACTTGGAAGGACGCGCGGGGTAAGGCCTGAGGAGCGGTTACACCTTCCTAGCCGAATAGATCTGATGTGGGGAGCGTCAACTGCGGGTTTCGGGTAAAACCATGAGAAATTTACGAAAATTCTAAAATACTAAAATTTGTACATTTTAGCAGTCTGGATAAACCAGTGATCCCAACGGTTGAAGGGGAGGGGCAAATAGGCCTTCGATGTTATTGTTGGTCCTCGAATCTCAGAAGATGGGGGACAGGTCACCCTGGTTCCAGTGCATCTGTGTTGAAACAAGTCGTAACGCCGTAACGGGACGCAACGCTATTGGCCCGCCGTGGAGTGTTACAGACGACGACAGACGCCAGAGAGCATCACTAGGCCCTCCTACACTGTGTAGGCGGGCCAGTAATAAACAAATGTCCAAAGTAACTTGAAAAATGCCCCATCGCCGACTTGTCACCTGTCAGGGCTGCAAATAGATTCGTCCAATCTTGACCCGCATCCAATACATGGTTCCTTCGCATATGACTCAGTCTCCCAAACGGCATCTCGATCGGTTAAACCTTTTCTGCACAGCACATACCGGTCACTCTGTGTCCAACCCAGACACAGACACACAGACCACGCTACGTGCGACATCTGTAACAATAGGCCGCATCTCACGCACTGCGAGCAGGTGATACGGCCTCAAAACGTGGTCAAGTAAGCAAATCAAATGATCTCCAGTGAAGGGTGCATGGTGTTGAGATGCCAGTGTCAATGGCACAGTACTTTGCAGCCAGTCTTTGCCAGTCACTTTGTCAAGTAAATGCCAATTACAGCCAGGATTATTGCTATAGCCGTGCTTGTAAAATTTCAACTGGTGACACAATTGACACTTCACTATCTGTTTCAAAAGTCACCGCCGTCACACAGAAAGTTACGCCTACATGTGGAGTGTAGAGGACAAGTTGACGACGTCGTTCCAGGGCGGCGGCAAACAGCGACGAAAGCACCGCGACGACGACAATGACGATGACGTTGGTAAGTGGAACAATGTCATGTCACAGTCACAGACGATGGACAACTCCGGTGCGTCGTCGCCTCCGTTCGTCCGCCGACATCACCGACTCGCTGTCACCTGCTGCTTCACCTTACTAACGACTCTGACCGAGTTTTACACTTTTGCTCGTTAGCACACAGCGACTTATTATCACGAGCGTGGCCAGGATTCCGCTACCGTATAACAGGAAGTCTGGGGACGGAAGTCCCCCAGCCCAGCAGGGTCCAGGGCACAGCCCCGGTGGCAGCCTGGGGCAAAGCCTCCGAAGCCAGAGATAATTGTCGAAAATAAGCCTGAAAATATGAAATGTTCATGTGTTTTAACACTGCACTCAACCAGAATATGATAGGGGACGTCATTACCCATGTCCCTATGGCAACGCACCTGCTTATTATTTTGTGCCATAAATAGTAAATATAATATGATTTGCTAGAAGACATTGTCGCAGCTGACCAGTTATCCTCGTTGCTAGCGGTTTGAGATTTGTATATTTTCGGTGGTTCTTGGTCGGTAAGGTTCTGTTTACTGTATTCATGTTACTGTGTACAGTATATGTAAACGTTATCGTTGCTCTGTCACTCGTGGCGCCATTTACTGTTTTGACAACCGCTTGTCTGTAGATAACTCGAAGTAATGGGGGTGAATTTTCATAAGTTATGATAAGCGAAAAATTAATTTTGAAAGGTTAGGGTTTGGGTAGGCGTTAGGGTAAGGTTAGCGCACATGCGCAGCAGAGTATGCGCTCCAACAATTGCCCTCTAGTTGCCTGTATTTTACGCATGGGTGTAGTCATAAATTTGTAAGAACCGGAATGTAGCAGGAGCAGTGGCGGATCCAGAAATTTAAAACGGGAGGGGCCAACAAGTCCAGGTGCCAATGGCGCTGAGCCGAGATGCCGAAGGCGTCGAGGGGTGGGGATGGGGAGTTGTTCCGGGACAGAGCCTCGGCCGAAAACGTTTTCATAGTATCTGAAGGCCAAAAAACGTATTCAGTGACAGGTATTTCAATCAAATTCGTACGATAGGCTTAGCGACCACGTGAAATACAGAGCAAACGTTCCGCCTTAGTAGGAAGAAAACTAGTGGAACGCCGTCCCAGCCCAAAAATATTTACCTCAACAGCTTTCCGGCTCATACACCCGTTTTACGTTAGTAACAGTGGTGTTAGATCGCCACTGCTAAAATGGTCATGACGTTGTGACTGCATTGTACACTAAGAATACATATTCTGTTTGTAGTGAGATGGGAGTTATGAAAAGCAGACCGTGTTGTTGGTTGTAAGAAAAGATAAACTACTGGCTCTTTTGGACTTCAATACTGAAAGCCATAATTTCTGCAAAGCGACAAACATGAACTGCTGCAGGCTTTGAATAATATGGACCTAGTTACTCAGAAATAATGACAAGTTTCCATCCAGGCGACATTGACTTATTATATTACACAAATTATATCTTCATACAAAGGACCATCGTGAATAAAATAATTGCCACAAAAGCATATCACTACAACACTGACGTTCGTTTGTGGTGTTAACATATTACTTGGGTTGAATATAGTATGTAACAGCATGTATTTAGAAGCATATGGTTGTTAATGGATTAACGAACTTTCAACTGGTTGATTAGTTTTAAAGGTGCATACGACAAAATTAGTGCGCTTTTACGGTTACAGTTCATCATAATATTTACCCACGCCGGCATACCTACCGCGTCTGTCTGTTTGTCCGCGCTCTAAAAAGACAAGTAGCTCAGCTGTCGCTGACAAACCCGCGCGTCGCGCTGCATCACGACTAACGGCAAAATTTTAAAACAGCCACGTGACCATAACCACGCCCTTTTGTTGGTGATATGTCATCCTGTTGCATAGAATTCATGTTGCCTATTCGTGTACAAGACGACTTTAGGTTCAGCCGTTCCAGTGATATGATTGGAGCCCTAAAATTTTGTAATGGGTCACATGATCTAACCACGCCCCAATCAGGGACAGTTTGTCGTCCGTAGGCTGTGACTTGCACATTCAACCTTTACATCAAATTTGTAGTCTTTGCGATCGCCAATTACGAAGATGCATAAAGCAACGCGAAATGTAGAAATTGAGGTGGTTTAACGTGCTTAGGGGTCCCCAAGGTCATCGGCAACATAACCATTCGATAGAAATACGACTTCCTATTGGAATTTAATAGAAACTATGACGCTATCTCGTACCGTTTTCAAGATCTTATCGCTTATTTTCCAAAAATTAAAGAGGTCACGTGACTGCGACCACGCCACTTTCAGGGACAATTTGTCGTCTGAAGGCTGGGCCTTGCTATGATCAACATCACAACAAATTTGAAGTCTATAGCTTAAGCCGTTTCAGAGATAACGTAAGGGGACTGAAAGTTTAAAATGGGTCACGTGACGTAGCCACGCCCATTTCAGGGACGGTTTATCATCTGTAGGCTGAGATATGCTATGTTCAACCCATATAATAAATTTAAAATGTCTACGATTACCTGCAACGAAGAAATGAAAGGCAACGCCAAAAAATTCTCGTTTTGAGCCACCCTTTGGGGGACTTAGGGGTAACGTACACGGTTCATCTATGGCTCGTTGGAAAGCGCGTGGTCGACTTCCTATTAGCACTAATTGAACTTTTTTCGCTAGCTCTTACGGTTGAGGCGCTATGAACATATATCGGTCGAAATTGCGCTGTTTGAAAGGGGTGGGTCACTTTGAGCGCAAATTTCAGGGTGAAGGGGGAGTCGTCCACCAACGAATTTTGGCGTCAGAAAACTAGATTCCCTGGGCTATCACGTGGTGTTGTTTCCGTGATCGTACGTTTAGCCGTTTTGATACAATACCGGCGTGTGACACACAGACAGACACACGATGACGCTATTACTCGCGCATTGCTTGCGTCGCGCGGGTAAAAACGGCTTAATCTATCAACAACAAACTTGGTACACGTATAATCTATAGCAGTCGCTCGGCATGCATTGACCCAGAGGTCAAAAGGTCATAGGTCACACGGTTACAAAAACCGTCACGGTCGCACGGTTGATAGTGACGCGTGCTGCTACGGCCGTTGCCAGCGTGGGTCTGCATGTCGATACGACTGCCTATGTTTTCTAGTTAATGTCTACAATATTTTTCAAGTTTAGTATTTGAAGATAATTATCATCGACGTTAGTGTGAGAATAGCAATGGTACTTACGTCCAGAACAACTATTAATAAGTACATTATGTCAGCGTGTGTTTTATAGTATTTGTAATTTGTTACAATTAGTACATCATTATCAGCATAAAACGGCAGTGTTGTTTCTTGAATATTTGTATCTGAAAATGTACATATCAGCACTGCTTGCTGTTATTACCTAGCCACAAAGTACACTTATTCTACTAGTGCATAGTAGTTTGGCAACAGTCAAAGAATTTAGATGAACAGTCAGTAACAAAGTAAGTAAACATCATGAAATGCTGTTTTATGTCATAACTTCTTACTGCAGCATATTACTACTGAGAAGTACGTTGCACGATTTCTAGCAAACCTTATACATGAAGACAATGAAGTTGGTTGGTTGGGAGATTAACGTCCCCTTTCAGCACAAAAACAGGCTATATCGGTGACACGGTCTTGGGTGGAGATTCCGTCCCGCCAGGTTAAGGATGGCCAACAATACATACATATGCACATACATACATATATGTTTGTAAAAACATCCTAGTGCCAGTTGGAGTCCAATTGTCACCAAATTTCTCCAGTCATACCGTTGGCCACAGGGGACGAGGTGATTAAATTTTGGAAAGTCAATGTAAAGGTTGGTGGGGGAGACATTCACTCTATTGAACGTCCTTCTAGTTAAAGTTATTACACTAGAGCCTACAACATGGTGGCAACTAACCAACCACCACAAGACCTATTTATTAGCTCGATGTGATATCTTGTGTAATTGCTGTTCTTCAATTCCTGTAACATATCAGTGCCTAATGACTCTTGTTGTATAATATCTTTTCTGTGTTGGTATGGCTTTGGAATGCTTCTCTTAGGTATAACCCAAAAGAAGCATCTGGGGGACCTCTCACCAATGGTAACAGACCTGCCCCCTCCACCCCAGACAGAATGAAAATTAACACCTTTAAAGATTAACACTTTAACAGTAATTAGAGAGTTTAATGGTGCTTTCAATATAATTAACAGTGATTTCTGACATAACACCGGAAAATGATAAAGCAAACACTGTGCCATATTCTGAATAGCATAAATTAATGTTATTCAAATCAGTTTCGCTGTGCATGTTCATCATGGTGGATAACTGTTATGCTTAAAATGTCAGTTCAATAGCGCCACATATCACAACAGATGTAAACAAGAAGATGGACATGGATGCCTTCGCCACCTCGACAATCTGCTGTGACCCTGACCTTCAGAATCTAATCAAGTCATCACTAGGGGGTACCTGGTTAGTAAATATTCCCTGAAACTTTCATCGAGATTGCTCAAGCCATTCATAAGATATCGTGGTAACAAGAACTGCTCAAACAAATGAAAAACGAACGAATGTGGACGGACAGACCGAAAACATAATGCCTTCGCTGATGCTGTCAGGTGGTGAAGGCATAATATAATATCAATATCAAAAGTACACAGCTTCCCAAGCATTACATGACAATTTCAGAGTGGAATAAGCAAAACTATTTCAAGGACCACTGACAGCAAAGTACGTAGTTTCAGTTCAGATACATGTAACCAAGCAAGGAGCAAAAACACGAACATGGACACAACATACGATACGCCTTCATCCTCACTGCAGTGTGCACACAATGGAACAATTAACTAAAGAACAGTTCCATCAAACAGACAAAAATGTATAAATTACCGTTAAAAAGATCACAGCCCAAATACAAATGCAGTGTTTCAACAGCCGTTTTTGGATGAATCTGTGTCAGCCAGTTCTCCCTTGATTTTCCTGCTCCATTTGTTCCGTAGGAGAATCTTTGGTGATAATTGTCACAGGTTTTTTTACAGGATAGATGCCCTTCCGGTCACACAGAATGACAGTGTCAAGGCACTGAAATGAACTCGTAGAATCAGTCAATTCCATTCAGCCCGAAAATAACTGTAACGAAATTCAAACAGAACAGCTTTGCAGTTTATGACATCATGCTTACTGGCTGTATGGCTAACGAGTGTAACATCTGTAACATGGCTAACATTGACGAAATCAACTGCATAAGTACCGACCGCTGGATCCACTACAACCAGGCACAGACTTAACCCAAAGTTGTCAATAATAATTTCACAATGCAAAAATTAAATGTTTGATTTGACGTATGTGAGCAGCTGTTGGAATCAATCTAGTCACCATACATTGATTAAGATCCATCGCAAAATGCCAATGAGAACTAGCACCAGTAATGAACAGATCAGTATTACATGCATCATATTGCAAGCAGCAATGTTCTCAGTTTACATCATCTATTTAAACAACATACCACGTACAAAAAATCTGTTGGCATTAACTACGCAGCTATACTATTACACTATAACATTAATAATAACGATAAAATAACGAAACTCAAATTTTAACATAATTAGTCATTGAAAATTTTCATTTGGTTGTTTAGAATTTAATGACACAACACAATATAGGCCATATTGCACGTTAATAAGTTATTGTGAAAATTATATTTTAACGAATGTAAGTTATTAATTTTGTATGTAAATTGTACATGGATAAGAGTGGTCAGTGGTTGGTGGACTGTAAATAAATACTGTTTTTAAAATTTATATTGCACATTTAAGAATTACAATTTATATTGATATTTTTAACAAAATCTATAATATTTTTGTTGGAAGAAAGACTGAAGATATCTATAACATTAGTATGAAAATACTATTGCTGTTGATTATTGAACATTTTCACTAATAATGCAAAAATACTACATCTGCTTGCATTACATTAATACTTTTAATAATTAAATGTACATAAAACCCAGTTTCTGAAGTAAACTAGTGACACACACAAACACATTCTACAGCATCTAGACAATAGTGCTGATGGCAAATGTGAACTTCAGCAGTGCTAATGCTAGACTAAAACAAACATATAACACACAAACGGATATAAGATAGTACAGGTCTGGTGTAGTGCATATCAAATGGCATTCAGTAAAGTGTATATACACCTCCCCACATCACAAGATTGACTGAGTTAAGGTTTTACGTCCAACCCGAAACAAAACAGGTCATTTGAGACATGTTCTTTCAAGCCAATCTCTTGGCTTAGTACGGAAAAACTAAAACAAATACAACAAAAGCAAACATGCATCGGTAACACAATATAAAACAACATACAATAAACCAAAAAAACTAAAGCCAGGTTTGGTCACCTCCTACGACCTCCGGCCAGGAAATGGAATGGGTCTATTCTGGAAGGATTAGATAAGTTGGTTCGTGTCAAACGGCATAAGTCAGGAAATAAACACGTAAGAAAGAAAGCATAAAAAAGTAAGGAAGAAAGTTAACTAAACACACAAACAAACTATTTATGTAGAGCTGAAATCAGCATGGCGCATTACCACCCTGCAGCCCATAAGAGGCCAACATCACCAGAAATTGGCACACTGTTTTTTCCATATTTTGCTGTAACTGGTTTACGGTTTCACTTTTCATACCAATCGATTACTGGATTATCTATAAATACGACAAAATATCCATAATATGTTCTGGATTACTTCAAAATTTAACCAACACTTCCCTGATCCATAATCTGCTTGTTCCAAGAGCTCATGAAAATCCACAAATAACTTTTTCAGTTATCTTGCTCATAAGCAGACAAGTGCACGTCAGTAATGTCTCCTACCAAAATTAATGAAGGCAGCAAATCAAAAATATACAATTAACTGACACACACACACACGTACAACAAAGATCTTGAATATAGCAAATAATGTTCACAAGAACAGATAGTCTTACATAAGCACAGACATTCACTGTAGTAAAGAAAAATTACTACAAACTAAGTCGTAGTATCAAGCACACAGTGCAAATAAGGCATCCATCTACTGAGTACATGTCAAGTCAGGGGCAGCAACTTTACGATGGAATATTGAGGTAAACTAGATAAGCTAAAAGTGTGATCAGGAAAAGTGCAGAAAGTATGATCAACGAAACATCTAAGAAATAGTTACTATACTACGCAATACAACACAATAAACATGCATTTTATTTAAGTCACAAAACAAAACACGCTGCTAATCATATGAAAACATTTTGTCAAGAAAACCCAGAATAATCACCAGCATTATTTTCAACAGCATCAATAAACCAAAAATAAATTTAAAACGAAACAACTAAAATTCATCGTGTTTTGTTAATGCTTCACCGAAATCCGTGGCCTGGCTGCCAACAAACAGGTCATACTTGTCAAGCACCTCTTCCTTGGACAACATACCATCCTAGACAAGCAGACATCACAGCAACACGTGAGCATGTACAATTATCACGGCAACAAACAGTTCTATGCTCAGTGACTCAGTGGACCTTCTGCTCACTCTGGCTTGCAGCCCCAAGCTTTGTACTCAGTAGTGTAAAAATGTGTCATTTCATATACGAATTTCTAAGATACGATATGATACGGTAGATTAACGTGCGCTCAAAAGCTGACGAGATGGCCAGCTTAATCTAGCGCACGGCCCAGAAACGAAAAATCAGGAAAAATAAAATCAAAAACCCGAGTAGCTCAGAAGAAACGGTCCAGGCAAACGTCCGCGGAGGCAGTCCAGGAGGAAAAAGTGAAAACTACGGGGGTAGAATTTGTGAAAGAGGTAGGTTTTAAGCCGGGAGTGAAAGAGAGGCAGCTATAGATGCACAGAGTGGCGAATCAAAAGAGGAAGAAGTGATGGGTGACGAAATAGTTGAGTAGGAAATGGAAGAACTGGTACCAGAATGAGGTTGATGAAGAGACAAAGGGAGCTGATTACAGAGACAAGGTGAAGCACAACGGAAGGAGCGATCAGTTATTTTCAGAGCGGATGATGGAGGCCGAGCGAGAGTAACGACGGATGAAGAGTGAGTACTGCAAGGACGTTGAATGGAGATGAGGTTATGAAGGTACGGAGGTTGGGTAGTTGTTTTACCCATATGATCGATCCTATGCTAGCACGGCATTTGCTGTCATCATGTGTCTGTCCATCTGTACACCCGTCAAATAAAGGCTAAACATAGGATCATGCAAACCATGCCGCATAATAGCTCAGGAACTGTAGTTTTATGATGCAAACGTTCTCAACGAAATTCTGATTAGATCACCCCAACTACAGCATGGAATACAGATGGGGTAGGTAAAAACTGTGTTTTTGACCAGTCAAGAAGTCTCTCCGGCTCAGACAATTTGTGTCCATCTGCCACAGTGGTCTGCATCCACAAATGTGTGCTAGCAGAGGAAATATGCAGTGTCATCAACAACGTAGGGTGGCGGTTTGGCATAGTGGTAACGCGTTGGTCTCGATCAACGAGGTTAACCTACACTGAGCACGGTTAGTACTGAGATGGGTGACCATGTCCGAAACCTGGAAGCGACAATTTACTTCGGTATGTAACTAGCCACCCAGGTCGACTCAGCCTTCTACCTCCGTGAGACGGAAAAATGAGAACCAGCCAAACGGCTGTGATGCTCTGCGGCTGGGAATGTTACTGCAAGCCTGGCGGAAAGTAATGGCAGCCTATCGACAGGTGGATGACTTAAGTCACCTGTGGGCTGACTGCCTGTACACCGGGATCAGCTCCGGCTGGGCCCAACGCTCGGTAACAAGTATGGGAAGCCTTTGCCTTTTTTATCAACAACGTTGGTGGTAATCGAAGTCTGCTGATAACACTTACCGCCATTTAACATCAACAACGTTGGTCGTGTTGAAAGTTTGTTTAACACATGTACGGCTTACTTTAGTGTTACATGTAAGTGACACCAAGCATCAAAAGCTTGCTGTGCGATAGCTGAGCCCATTGCAATGACAAGTGTACAGAACTACATGTATGCAAGTAGCTGAATAAAAAGTGGCAGTTGCTGAAAATGCTCCTGAGGCTGACACATGATCTGTTTGCCTTATTCATACGATAGTAGGACTACATTTCAAGTGATACAGGGCATCAGCAAACTGGTTACCCTTTGAACTGGCAGCAGTTAACTGAGTGACAAACGATGCCATTGCCTACAATAAAATTTATTATTTTAATATCTATCTTGCATGTAACATTTAGCTTGTGTTTAAAATCTTATTCCGTTCTATTTTTTGCAAAAAGCATCTTATCAACAAAAATGCAAACACTGCATCAATGTTCGTGCAAATCATGGTGGCACCAATTCAGTAAATGTTTTGCAGGTCCAGGTCGTGGGTCCGAAGCCACGGTGAAAGGTACAGAATCAACGCATCACAAAATTTTCACTTTTTCATTTCAAAAGGGTATTCATATACTGTTTGGCCGGTACTCATTTCCCATCCTGTTGAGGTAAGAGGCTGAGTTGGCCTAGTACTGAATTGATAATACAATGTGCAGTTTGCCCCACACTATCATGAATGCACTTACACAGCAGATCTCCAGCTGCCTTTGTACTGGATTACTTGTGTTTACAGCATATTTATAAATTTGGCACTGATAGACTTTTTTCTGCATGGCTGACCAAACTTAGTAATCCATTTTATTTAGGCCAGACTGTCTGACACCTGGAGTGTGGGTGGGTTGCATGTGACAGCAACGTTATCTTTGTCCATTAAAATCATTGTTACAAATCACTGTTATAACGTACGAACCAGTGTCAACAAGTTATGTAACACTGATGCAGTTATTTCAGGATGAAGAAAGAATGCTGGTGGCCAATATTAGGTTAATTTTGTGTAGCATTATCTAAGTAAACTGATGGAAATTTTGGTTAGAAATGGTGCAAAGTATGTCAATGAAAGAACACTAAGTGATCCAGAAATTTTGACCAACCAACCACATACACGTTAATATGCTACCTCCTTCTGGTAGACACATCATTTACTATACTATGTGCATACTTCAAAACACGAAAATGGTGCTGACCTGGTTTTTATCAGCTTGTTGGATGAGATGCTTGGCTTCCGAATCAGCATGGTCGTAGTCACCAGGAATGATCCAATCTCTCACCTCATCTCGGTCCATCATGCCATCACTGTTCTTATCACGGTAAGACAGGAACTGGGTACGTTCCTCTTTTATCCAGTCAGGCTCTTCATCTGCATCATCCTTGGTCGTCCACATATCACCTGATCACATCACAGCCAACTGTACAATGACCATTTTACGATATACTGCATTTTCAACATTGGCATACTATGCTGACCTGCAAAGTGTTATAGTCAACTAAAAATACTGAGTTGGTGCTTAACGGGATGTTAAAATTGTTTTGCAAGTATATTTCATTACTGAAAGCAAATATTTGATTCTTTTTCCATTATCAAACACAACACAGTAGTGAACAACTCCTAAGCAGACATTTATGGCCATCTGCCACAGACTAACTTCAGACTCTTCATTGGTTACCAGTCACAAAAAAGATAACATACAAGATCACAACAATCACACATCAAACTCACCGTACACAACAGTCTGCTCACCTTGCCGTACTTATACACGAATCTGCGCCAGTACGATCACTCCACTTTTCTGACAGACATTTATTGCATCAATCTAGAAACTATTATTATTATTATTACAAAATTTGTATAGTGCACAAATTCAAGCATGCTCGAGTCGGAGGCGCTAATACTGTAACTGCGTCTCATGCATTTGATGTAGCAGCCCCTAGAATTTGAAACAGTCTGCCTGTTAGCGTTACTGTCTTAACTATTGCACAATTATAACCAAAATTAAGACTCACCTATTTTCCACCTAGCGGACCAAACAACAGTGCCTCTGACTTTTTAAAAATGAATTATGATGCTATATAAGTTTTTATTTGTATTTGTCCCAGCAGATTTTTTTCCAATTACATTACTTAGCTGAAAGACATTTGCAAATAGTCAAGTCCAAAGAAGGGAAGAAGCTTGACAATTTTTATGTGTGCTTTTGAAAAAAGATGTGAAACGAGAGAAACTTGCGACTGTGACTAAATTGCAGGAAAAACCATATGCACTGTATTTTTAGGCTGCATCACCTGAACACAGTGCAAAAAATGCGGCCTACAGCTACAGATGTCGCACGTAGCGTAGTATATCTGTGAAAAAAAAGCTTGACAATTTTTTGCCATGTGGGGGGCTGACTCGTGGGGGTTCACAGAACCACATATTAGATGAGGGTTAAGATCGAATGAATGCATTCGCAGCCACGAGGGTTTACAAGACAGCGATGTTGCCTTTTGCCAAATTAGTTGTTGACATGTACTACAATTACTTCAGTAAACATTACTACCCTCTACTTTTGTTCAACTGGCCTATATTCTGTGTCCAATGGGTTCAGTAGGTTCAACAGGTCTGGATTTCTCAAAGTCTCAAGAGGAACCTGTGCAAACTGATAGAACAAGATGCCATTTCCAATGCCAACAAAATGCCAAGCCAACAGCATGACTGATAGAGTTAAGGTTTTACGCCCCACCAGACACAAACAAAAGTCATATTGGAGACGTTCTTCCCACCCAATCTCTAAAAAACTGAAACAAACACCACAAAAGCAAACATGCATCCGTAACAAAATATACTAGAACATACAATTAACACAAAAAACTACAGCCAGGTTTGGTCGCCTCCTACGACCTCCAGCCTGGAAATGGAACCGGTCTACTCTTGAAGGAGTAGACAGATAAGTCAGGAAGTAAACCACTAAGAAAATAAGTAAGAAAGAAATCATAAGGAAAGAAAAAGTAAAGAAGTTAAGTAAACACACAAACAATTTATATAGTGCCAAAATCACATGAATCACGGCGCAATATGGCCCCGGAGCCCGTATGGGGTGCCAACAACATGAAAGGCACTGAAAGCAAAACAGAGCACTACATACAATTTACAGGCTACTTAATAACAAAAAAATACTTTAGAAATATACCAAACACGTTATGTACAAGCACACAGTTTGAAACGTACCAATATATTCCTCCAGTGAAATCATACCATCTTTGTTTTTGTCAATGTCTTCCAATGTCTCCTACAACAAAAATATTTCTTATTCACAGTGCATACTAGCAGCAGCAGCAATGATTTACTTCACACAAATAATCATTAAACAGCAAACAACTGGAAAATCACTGCTAATCCATAGCTACTACAAATCTCACATTGATGATTAAGGGCCGGTTGCACCATCGTGGTTCAGCGCTGAACTCGATCAAGTAGGTCGCCGTGAACTAGTTCACGGCGATTGTGCGTTGCACCATTTTTAGCTGAACTCGATCAGCCTTGAACTTAAGTTTAAACCTGAACCGGCGATCAAGCGCTGAACTTTGCGTTTAACACAAGTAAACAAAACAAAATGGCGGCGAATCGTACAAATACTGACATGTTAATTCTGAAATTTATGAGCGTAACGAAGCCAAGCAGACAACGTGAAGTGAAAGAACGACTAGACGCACTCACGAAATACGACGACAGTGAGTTTCGCGTACGATTCCGACTCTCGAAGCTCACCATTCACCATCTACCGTCGGAGCCACGTCACACAGTTCATCTGCCGTCTTTTTGCAACATAATACGATCCTATACGGCGAATAGCTCCGGAAATTTACAACTTCTACACTACAATGGCGTCTGCTGACTGCAGCAGGCTTAACACGCGTGCCCTGTAGGCCTACCGGCCCCGCCTTTCAGCCAATGCCGAAATAGCCATTACCCGCCACACGGCCACAGCGCGCGAGTGGGCGCGACCCGGCTGGCATGAATGAAACAAACTATAGACCGTAATAGTTGAAGTGTTCAGCTGTAACTGATACTCAGATTATAATTTGAGTGCAATTTGGACTCATCAATCACAATAAATTAATATTAGCT
>Ga0209780_1001458_pt1 | contig 15613 bp, 12 predicted proteins | sample WorMetexBAHAMAS2_FD_187384 | JGI IMG/M metagenome (GOLD analysis project Ga0209780, IMG submission 187384) | Marine gutless worms symbiont microbial communities from Max Planck institute for Marine Microbiology, Germany - Inanidrilus exumae... | ecosystem: Host-associated > Annelida > Digestive... | reverse complement strand
CGTTTTGTGGAGTCATGAAGCAAAATTGAACAAACCGATGTAGGCATGGTATGCTGTGTGACGTTGCGTCAGTAAATAAGCAAACGGTTGTGTCATCTGTCTACGCCTGTAGGATATGCTCTCTTCGAGCCTGTTTTGCAGTGTGTCCCCAGATACACGGCAGTTTGTCTAGTTACCGTTAGAATCAATTCAGTCTTTTCACTGGGCTGTATATTTCGCACAAGAAAGGTACCTACCCAAATTTTTTGATGTCCGATGTTGTGTATTAAGACCATTAGTATTCCGCATTGCTGGTATGGCATGGCGACTGATACATTGAAGAAAAGCAGACTGAATTGGAAACTGAAAATAAGTAATGCGGCAGATAATGCTAACATCACTCAGTAACAGGCACGTGACAATAGGTAAAGGTAAAGGTCCGATTCTTCTACATACTTACGCGATGCCATGATCAGCCGCACTTTACAATTGCAGGAAGTGGCAGTTGATTGGCAAGAGCTAATGGTGCTGGAGCGCAATGCTACAGCTACAACACACACCACCACTCCAATCAACCACACAGGCCTTCATCCCGTAGGCATTACCAGATGGCGCCGCACGTGCGAGGAAGCAAACATCGACGTTCTATCATGGTGCCGCGCCAGCAACTAACTAATCATCGCAACCAACTACTAGTCATCATTGAATGCAGGAAGTAAACAGCTTGTGCACGGACAGCTGACCTCTTCTGGTGAATACCAGATGTGCTGTCTGCACATCTGCAAGAAAACTCTGCAAGAGGAGTACTTGTGTGGGGCATACACTAATTTACCTCGCTGAATATAGTTTGGTTTGAGGTGCAGAGCTAGGATTACACTTATGTACACATTGTACACATCAACATTAATCGTTAACATTAGCAGTTATTCATTCTATAGCACCTTCAATAAAGTTTGCTGCGATGTCGATCCCATTTAGCTGCTGATGAATGCGGAACAGCAAACAATGCATATTGTCATCGGAATACTATCAGCTGCTATTGTCCCACAACAATTCGTCCTATTAAAAGATTGTGAGCATATGTTCCTTTTTATCCACACATGCCAATAGGCAAGGTGTGGATATATCGTTTGCTGTTTGTAATTTTCTTTGTTTGTATATACGGTTACGGATTTCTCCGCTGAGGACAGATCTAACGGCGTCAAATGTTGCAAGGAGGTTCATCAACGTCCTGGGCAGGGAATCTCCCATTTGCTGAGCCCAAAATCGGACAAATTGGCCAGCGTGTGAAGGACGATGAATTTCCAGTTGGTAAGTCCAAGACGTGCCTATCAAGTTAGCGCGACGTGTGGATGTAGGATCGGCATGTGTGGATATACGTCGGTCCCGAAGACGGTCGTACTTGTCAATCTGTCTATTATGCAATAAACATTTCTGTATTAGCTTACATGATGATGTAGTGATCATGTGCCCAGGTCATGCAGTATGATGGCTCTAACAACTTTGCCTTATGAATATTTTGGTCCATGCACTAAAATATGCTAATGACACTAAGACAGCTGCAAGAAGCATTTATTTTATTGCAGCACATCTGCAATAAAATGTAGTAATTGCTGCAAGATATATTTATCGCAACATAGCATTTATTACTGGCCCGTCTACACTGCGTCTACATACCAAATGTCATTGAAATCAAAGAATCTTTTTGTGGACGGACGGGCGGACATTTGAAACCCACTTTATTAGGGCCAGACTAGTAACGGTCGCTGGCGTCTATCGTCGTCATCGTCTGTAACATTGCTGGTGGGCGGGCGGGCCGTACGCCGGGCGCATGGACACTCCGGCGGCCGACACTGCTTGGAGGGCCAGTATGGTTACATCCTGTTAGGGCGACACCTTGTTTTATTTTACATGTGCTTAAGACTCATGAAGGAAAGGTGAAATCATTCTTCCTGAGCCTGTGAGGCTAATATTCTGTCATAGCCTTGAACCAGTTGGCAGCTTCCACGGCAAGACCACACATATGGAGCCACTGTGTCACAGATTGTACCTTCTCATTTTCGAATTTTTTCAGGTACCATCATTATGTCCTTATGCTTAGGGGGCAGGTCTGGTACCGTGGGTGGGAGGTCCCCTGGATGCTACTGTTGAGTTGTACCTAAGAGAAGCATTCCAAAGCCAGACCATACAGAAAGATATTATACAACAAGAGTCGTTAGGCACTGATATGTTATACGAACAGAAAAACAGCAATTACACAAGATGTCACATTGAACTGATAAATAGGTCTTGTGGTGATTGGTTAGTTTCCACCCTGTTGTGAGCACTAGTGTAATAACTTAAACGAGCCTACCCTGTCCTTTTCCATTTTGGGTCGTCGCTGAACAAAAAGGCAACGAGGTCGGGAAGTTAGTTTATTGTTGGCAATGTGGAAATAAATCTCCACCCAAACCTTGTCCCCAATGTGCTGAAAGGTGACATTAATCTCCCAACCAACCAACCTTATGTCAACAAGATTGTTATTGTCACTCATAATGTATGTGTTTGTATTGCAGATGCAAGATGTGCGAGAGTCTGAAAGAACAACTTGTGTAGAGCGTGTGGACAGTGCATCGATGACTGCACAGTCAACTGGTTCCTCGAAGGGTTTTGTTGTTCGAGATGCACCGTGGTCTCAGTCGTACCAACACAATGCCGAGGACTTTCCTAACCTTGATGCATCTGGTACCTCAGTGCCAGCACCACGGCCTGTTTGGCCCATTCGAAAAAATTAATACTTCCAGTGAAAGAAAATGCTCACCAATGACAAAGGACCAAGTATATTTTGCTGTGGTTTCTGTTGGATCATCAGTAGTTGCATTTTCCATGACAAATTTATCTTTGATGTGATATGTGCTGCTAACTGCTCTCATGTCAGCTAAACTATGGACGGAATGAAGTCTTTAGAATGTTACTGAAGTTATAATTTTGTACATAACAAAGGTATCAGCTGCAGTGCTGTGGCGCTGTGTACAATTTTCAGAATCCGGTAGCTGGCTGTGCACCGTTTTCTTGCATTTTTCTTCTGGTGCCAAGTGCATTATGTTGTATTTAGTGTAAAGTTAGGCAAATGTTGTTTTGCATTCTGCAGTTTCGTTGACAGATATTCTACTGTATTTTTTGAATGTGATAATGTATTTCCAGCAAGTTTTTGGCATCTGTTGTAGAGGTATATTAGGTCATCTTGTCAGCATTTATGGAAACACAGGAACGAAGTTTGCGACATTGCAACGCAGACATTTATTTGCACTTTTGTGTTAAGTAATCACTTAAATGTGCTTGCGTTGCATATGTCATTTGTCGTTATTTGGTACACAAATCCCCTAGACAATTTTGCTCATTTTTTCCAAGACTGTCTGCATTGTGATACAGCCTCTGCAGCCATTGTGCCTTTGTCATCTGTCATCTTTGTCTGATACTGTATGATTCTGGCTTTATGTCATTAGTGAAATGTGATGTTTATATTTCACTGTTTCCAGTGCTGTGACTACTGCTTATGTATATACAGTAATGGGCAATTCAGTGCCATTTGTCACTCAGGGTTACCTGTGCACCTCGGAAATGATTCACGTTTTAGTCAGTAGTTAACAATCATGTTGTTATACAGTGGCAATTCAAAACTGCATTTTCCCCTCTCTGTGTATATGTAAATGTGTATGTGTGTAAGTATGTGATAAGTTTATACTGCTGTTTTACATCTGGTATCACTGCCTGAAACTTGAGGCTGATTTACAAAAACGTGTTGAGACAAGACAGCTGTATGGCCTTCTTCTCATGTATGAAAACTTAACGAGAAACTTAATGTGTTGTTTATGAAGTTTAGAATTGCAAGGCATGTTTTTTATAAACTAACAGGAAAATCTCAAGATAAATCTCTTCGAGTTTCTAGCTTCAAGTCTTACTAAATACTTAAAGAGATTTAGACAAATAGACAACTTTAGGGCAGTATTAAAAAAGACTGTTTGTAAATCGGTTCCACTGTGAGACAACAGCTACATTGTGCTAGCAAGTCACAAGTTATGATTGCTAAGTGCCTGATTGTCGTAGTTGTGTGCACATACAGACAAGACCGATAAGAGTTGTAGCAGCAGGTGATGTTGCTGTGTTAGTCATTCTTCTGATGACTGACATTGTGGTGCTGATGTGAGTTGCTTATGTGAATTGGCCGCTCTTTGTAATGTGCTGACTGTTATGTTTGATAGTTCACATAGTCTCTTTCACTATTCATGTTTATATAGTAAATACTATGTCGTTATGTATAATGAAATGTCTTGTAATTATTCAGCAATTTTTTTATAAATTGTAAGTATTTGTAGCGGAATGGTTGCCTCTGCTGCTACTATGGCCAAGGAACTTAAGCAATAGAAATTTGTGTTAGCTTTTACTTGACATGCCTGAATGTATGTACTAACTGCCTGGTTCAGGATGTCTACAACTCTTCCAAATACTGGAAATGTTGGAAATCCCGTGGAATTTCTTTGGTTCTCCTGAAAATTTTTAGCTAATGGAACAACAAATCATCCAGTCATTTCTACAAATTTAGCTTCAGTCCATTTGTTGAGACAATGGTGATGATCATTATGTGTATGTCTGATAACAGCTCCATTTATTGAGTAAACAGGATCACTACAATCTCAGGGATTAGCAACCCTGCTTGATAATTGTCAGATAAAATAAGGTAACGTCCATCGGGTAAACAGGATGTTCGTGATGATCAAATAGGCAATGCTTTATATTGTATCTTAGCGGTTAATGTAAAGGTAAAGGTCGGATTCTTATATAGCGCAGCTTACACGATGACTGGACCAGCGCGCTTTACAATCTCGGAAGTGGCAGTTGATTGGCAAGAGCCAATGAATTGTCTTCTGAAAATTTGTTTTGTTGGATTTGTAGACACCCTGTTGATAAAATTTTATTTTACAGAAAAAAATGAGGAACGCATTGTTATTGGATGAGTAATTTGTTTAATGTAGCTCTATATTTATTATCTTGCACTCATTTATAGTTTTTGTTGTTGTTAAATGTTAACGTACTTTATTTTTGTCACATGCATCAGTCCATAATTGAGATTGTGTAAGGGCGTGTGTATGTGCTTGTGACAAATTAGGAGTGCCTGCCATATTGGTCATTAAGTTGTTTTAATTTATCCAGTCATTTTTGCCAGCGCCATGCACTGTACATAAATGCATGGCCTATGTGTGTGTATGTATTGTGAGGTAACATGTTGATGCCAACCGTTGGAGTATTATGATTGCTATGTATGGCATTTTCTGTTTAGTGCAATGATGGCACACTGCATTAATGGTGTCCATGCAGGATATGATCAAAATAGGCAATGCTGTCATAAATATGTTCAAAATTTTCTCATTTTGGTGACATTTGACATCACAACCACTATGGTAAGTGAGTTTACCTTGGTGTCTGGGATACTTAGTTTGATTTGTGATTTTTGCTCTCAGTGGGGTGTTTACTTCTAAGAACTAATTTTTTAAAAACTAAATTGTTTGTTTGTACCACAATTTTGCTTTTCCATCTTTTCACTAACATTGATGTGCACTTAATGTACTAACCAAAATACTGTAGACTTCATTAAAAATATTAGTTTTCGTGATACTTATAATCTTAAAGGTGCAATAAAAGTGCCATCTGACCATAGAATTCATCATCTAGTTTGCATGTTCTGCATAATGTTTGTCACAAGAGCCATATCTAGAATTTGGCATACAGTTAGTGTGTAGTCTGCCATTAATGAGAAGTGATATTTCAGTGAGATTTCTGTTAACACAGCACTAAAAGCCACAGTGGTCTAGTGGTCTGCAGTGTAACACCATCACGTGAGAGATCCCAGGTTTGAATCACACCACTGGCAGTTGTGTTTATTACGACTGCCTTCATTTTTCTTTTTTTCTAATGTTTCTTACTCCAAAGAATTAATCCCTATCAAAATGTAATATTTACAGTATAGTTCTACTACCTTAAAAGTTTGATATGACCTGAATTGTGTTGAAAGTGCCGTTAAACCCCAACCAATCAACCAACCTTATCATAACTGCCATGACATATACAGCTTTGGGCGTCGGCTGCACAACTTTAATGCACTGCAGAGGTCAACTCCGCCTTCCACCCTCCATGGGATAATAAAATGAGTATCAGCTGTCACAATCAAGTGCTGGATGTGGATGGTAGCAGCTTAACAGTGGACTCTCAGTTCAAGTTGGTTGACTTAGTCTGGTGGTTGATGGCTACCTGGCGCTCCATCTGCATTCATTAAATGAATCGGACTCGGGTAATGGTTTGTCATGATAAGTTATTATTTTTGACCCCAGTACTCAATTCTCAGGGAAGAAAGTTGCTATGCACAGAAAAAAACAAGCTGGAAGTGTTATTACTTCTCCTTAATAAAACTGTTATGTAGTAGAATAGCACTGAAATGCTGAATAAGAACAAGAGTACCTGAAACAAAAAAGCGGGTCTCTATCATCGCCTACATTAAAAACATCTATAATTGCTAAACAGAAACCTTACACAAGTTATACTTTTTTAATAAAATAATCTACCTAATTTCAATTCATTTATTTAATCTAAATCTGCTATTATTGCTATTTTTTTCATTTTCATTTATCTTGCCTCAAGAATTAATACTTATTAAATGTTAATATTTATAATATAATTCTACCTTAAAGGCGCGAAACACCTTTGTGTTGAAATCGCCGTTAAACTCTAACCAACCAACCATTGTGTAATTATTATTGTTGTTGTGTAAATTTAAGTAATATTGGGTACTATTGTTGTGGTGTGCCAGTGGAGTACATGTTTTGTAGGAACTATTCTGTTGCATTTGTGCTGAATTGACCTGCATCGTTACATGGATTTTGACTTAATTGTGCGGAGTTGTTAGTCTTTGTCACTTGATGGAATTTTACTATACCATTTCGAGACGACATTTTCAGATGCCTAGATTATCACAATAGAATTATTTGGTTCTTTTTTTCTTGACGATTTTTGTTATGGTGCAAATTGCATTCTTATCGTTTTGATCTACACTGAGTCAAAAGAACCATTACACTTGATTTTTAATCATAACTTTGGCATATGTTGACAGATTTACAAGGGGGAACCCCAGCCCAGCGCATCCTCGCCATCCCCCTGGACATCGATTAAAGCTGGGCTCCACATTAGGAATTTCAAAAACACTAACTAAAATAAAAAATAGTAAAAATAAAAAATACAACTAAATAGCATAATTCAACAACTTACTATCAACTGAGATATATTCTCTGTGGTGTTTGCTGTGCCATACGACCTGTCGTATAGAGGGAAAGGGTGGACATTGAGTTTGACTGGGTGATGCAATACATGTCTTTACCACCAAATATTCTTCTCAGACAGGCTGGGAAGACCTGGCCACTACTCCCCAATATTCTGGCTCGAGACTAAAGCCTATTGGCTTTATCTCATTTTGGCGAGTCATAACGGATTATGCAGTGGACATACTCGTTTAACATATTCTTATCGTATTGAACATACAGATCCTCCAAAATGTACAAACCATAATAAACGTCTGTCGACCTGCCCTTGTGGCCAACTGGCTAACGCACTCGGCCGCCATGTGCAGTAGAGCGTGACGCGCTCAGTGGCCGGGGTTCGACTCAGCCCGGGCGCATCCACCTACCAAAGAATTATTTTTAATAATTCCTATGCACATGATGAACAGTGTTAATCCCGGGCAGGTAAGAGGGTTCGACAGTGTCCTCTATAAACTGACCGTTGCTGCTGTCTTGATTAGCAGCGTCAAGGTATCAGTTGGGCTGACGTGAGAGCCAAAGCAAATAGATGTGACTAAGTCTCCTGGCTGATGCTGCAGAAGTGTCAATCAGGTGGCCGGGCGCTGAACGGCAGACCGGTGGGGCTGGCACTGAATAAGTGCCAGTCCGGGCTTAACCATGTCTAGAGGGGGTGCGTTTACAAATACCTGACAAGCTGCTCAAGCCTACTTTCCCTCTTTCACCCTACGTAGCGCACACCACACACACCTATCAACTCACCTCCTCTCCATGGGCTGGCGCATTGGACCAATTCAAAAGGTCTCAGCGCTGGGGTCCAGAGTAGGCTGGACCCCTGCCCGCAAAGAACGAATGAAGGAATCAACTTCTGTCTGTCAAACACATACTAACAGAATGTACTTCATATGATCAGTCATGGCATTATTCTTTTAATGACATTAAAAACGTCTTCCATCATGCACCCAGTCAAAATATACTGAATTTTCTTTTTAAAATCAACTTAGTGATCAGCGATAATTTCTAAACAGAAATCTTACACATATTATACTTCAGTTAAATAATGTACCTAATTTTAATTTACTTATTTAATCTAAATCTACTGTCATTGTTATATTTTTCTTTTTCAGTTATCTTACCCCAAGAATTACTACTTATTAAATTTTAATATTTATATTTATAATATAGTTCTACCTTAAAGGCACGATTGTGTTGAAAAGGCCGTTAAACTAACCAACTGATAAAATTCTTTTACTGTCTGATTGCTGAGGAAATTTTGTACGCATGTATCAAATAAAGATTCTCAATCTCACCTTATATATGTTTCTATACTACCTTGTAAAACTTGAAAATCACAGTTGCTGCCGATTTCAATGGCATATTTTATGTGAGACCTCAAAATTCATCTTGCAACATATGAGGCCCTTAATAGCTCTTGTCTCAATCCTATGACTGGAAAACAATGCAGTAGTGCTTAGACGAGGATCCGTGATGTCAGCAAACTGAAGCAATGGATGACTGGGACTGACATGTAACATGGGCTGCAGCAGACAGTCATTGACAAAGGTCGAACCAGCAGCGAATGGCGTAAATATCTGTGAGTTTGAGTTTGTATCAGATATGGACTTTTTCAGCACTTGCTTTAACTTTCGGAGTATTTATCAGGTAGGTGGACTGCAGTAGGAATTAGTTACAAACACTACTGTCAGCTTCTGACAGTGGTGAAGTTGCATAAACTTCACGGAGTTTGTAATCAGATCATATTCCCAACGTTCTTGTGTTAAGTGGGTAGGGATAGCTCTCCACCCTTGACCTTTTTGTCTCTGATATAGCCATATTTGTGCTGAAAGGGGACGTTAAACTCCAACTAACTAACTATGATTTTTTATAGTGATTTTCATCTGAAGTTGTTAAGTTTTTGAAGTTTCAAGTAAAACCGATAAATTTGGATGGTGTGAGTAAACGTTCAGCCATCACTTTACATTTCTGAATTTCGCGAGGTAGTGTAGCAACACAGTTAAGGTAAGTTATATAGGGTTTCCTTGGGAATCTGCAAATGAAAGAATTTTGAAAATGGTCTACATTTGCCGAAGTTATGATCAAATGTCAAGTGTATTGTTTGTTTGACTCACACTGTGAATATATCAAGCATTGCAGCGTAGATTCAAAATAGTAATACACCATACCGTCCAGTTTGTATGTTTACTTCATTGTATGTGTTGAATGTCTAACTTGCGTTTGCATTGTTGATGAATCAACTGTATACCATATTTTGGTTCTGATAGCCACTTATTATTTCAGCATAGTTATGCAATTATATTTACAGAGTCAGTAAACCACATGTAATTCACTATTTGTAATTGACATTATGTTGTTTATTCTTACCAGAAAGTGTTGCTTTTTGTCAAGCACACGACATCAGTACTGTTCCTTTACTTTTTACTTTACTATTCCTTTTTGTCATCTACTTTAACTTTTCTATCGGTTCTTTTGCTCTTAATCTTTTCTACTTTAGTTTTCGCATCATCGATCAACTCAACCTTGTTATTGCTCACCACTGCGTCAACTCCGACGTCTCCGGCAGTCGTTGGACTCCAACTGGTTGGCTACACTCGTCTACGCCATTGTAAATTAACGGATTGATTACTGCAACACTGTTCTTGCTGGTGCACCAAGGACAGTAACGGACAAGTTACAGCGTGTGTTGAACGCTGCTGCGCGTGTCGTCACCGGCACTTGGAAATTTGACCGCGACCTCGGTCAGATACTGCATGACGAACTTCACTGGCTCGACGTCCCCGACCGGGTGTTTTTCAAGCTGGCAGTGACAGTTCACCGGTGTCTGAATGGGCGCTCTTTCAGACGTTTGCTTAAAACGTACCTGTTCGCTCGATACTAGTGCATTCAGCGCGTTAGAGGTTATTGACGATAACCGCGCTCTATAAATTTACTTACTTACTTACACTGTTTATCTTTTCAGCCACCTACCATGCATTTCCGTTACTATTATCTCGTTCTTCTCGCCCCGCGTGGGGCCGGGGTACCTCCTTTCCCCTTTTTCCTCCCTTGTCCATTCGCTTCCTCATCTTTTGCTCTTTTTACTTTTTCACGTGACGTTGCTGATGAACACGTGACCAAAAACGGTCATATGTCGTAGGTAGGACGTAGGCTCCCCCATCTCTGTTCATACAGTTGACCTCCCTGCATATGTGGATACTCTCTGAGCTGTCGTGTCTTCCGATGACTTTCTCGGTCTAGGATTTTGGCACCGGACCAATCGATGACATGGTTTTCTTTTGCCACATGATCTGTTATGGCTGACTTGTTGGATTCTGTTGCCAATTCTTTCCGTTCTGCCCGTGTCAATGTTCTGTTGCTGACGGATTCCACTTCTTTCCTGTGTTCGTCAGACGAACACAGGAAAGAAGTGGAATCCGTCAGCAACAGAACATTGACAACTTCCTCTTGTTTTTTACCGTAGATGCGTCCTGTTTCTCCAATGTATGTACTGCTACAGTTGTGGCACGGAATCTTGTACGCGCACTCGCCTGTCTGGACAACTGTGTGTTTGTCTTTGGAATCGACTAGCAGATTTCTTAGTGTCTTGTACGGTTTTACGGCTGTGCTTATTCCGTATTTTCGGAAGATCCTTTCGGTAGCCTCTGACAACCCTCCCACGTAAGGAATGACTACTGTACTAGTCCACCATCGCTTTTGTGAGATGTGTTCCTTCTGTTTGTCTTCCTGCCTTTCAGTTCTTTCTTGCACTGGTCCTGTACAAACGAAGTGGCGCCGTTGCTGATCGACTCGCGTGGATCAAGCAGCTGAAGACGATGCACGCTCTTTATGAAGAGAAGAACCATCAGCACTGTCGCACGAAGATAACTGACAGCAAAAGCAACGTGAAAAAGCTGTGGCAAACAATGTCCAGAATAATGGGAGAGAAACCAGGCGGTCGATGTGACGACGGTGACTGTACTGGAGAGGAATGTGCAAAGTTCTTCTCAGACAAAGTCGACTATCCGCTCAGCAACCTCCACCACCGCCACAAGAAATTTGCGACACTGATAGCCACGTTATCGATGAATGGAGGTCTGTGACAGCACTCGAAGTCGAGAAGTTAATCAGCTCTTCGATCTACTCTTTGTCACTGATCACGGTCAGGTGTCCGGTCTCTGTCTACTGGATCGCACGGCGGCGTTCGACACAGTCGACCACGAACTGCTGCTACATCGACTGGATCAGACGTTTGGAGTCCGAGGTCAGGCCAAGGAATGGTTCAAGTCCTATACCTGACGGGCAGATCGTATTGCGTTATATACGGCGGGAAAACCTCATCGGTTATTCCAAGTGACGTTCTCCGTACCGCAGGGTCCAGTTCTGGGCCCGTTGTTAGTTATTCTGTATACAGCAGACCTAGCTTACCTTGCCTCAAAGCTCGGCGTCAAGCTGCACGCATTCGCTGACGACAATCAGCTACACGTGCAACAACAATGTGTTGTCGTCATTGAACGCACTGGAACAGTGTGTCATTGCGATTATCGGCCATTGACGACGGCTAATGGATGTCAGCCAAACCGGCTGAAACTCATCGCCGATCGAGAAGACCGAGCTGATCCTGATGTGGGTCGGTGTGACACCGACACCAGGTATAACGTCGCAAGTTTCCTGCGTCTTCACGATCGCACTCTGACGCTTGGATCGAGCACTGTGAAAGCTGCCGACGTGGTGCGCGTGTTTGGTGTCCTTTTTACACCGGACCTTGCATTCGAGAAGCATGTAACGAGAGTCAGCGCCAAGTGTTTTTTTTTTCAACTGTGTCGGGTGAGACGTTCGCTCGACCGCGAGACTGCAGCTACACTAGTCCACGCGTTACGCGTGACCAGTCGGATAGATAACGGCAACGCACTGCTCGCGAACGCGCCGAGAACTACGACTGACAAGCTGCAGCGGGTCCTGAACGCTACCGCTCGAGTAATCACTGGTACTCGGAAGTTCGACCGGGGTTTTAGGCACACCTCCACGACGAACTGCACTGATGGTTGTATATGTTCCGCAACTGTGCGTGACGGTGTATATTGCCTGCACGGCTTGGCGTGGCACCGCAGTACCTCTCTGAGCTTTGTGTGCCAGTCGCTGGTCGCCGCCAACTCCGCTCTGCAAGCCAAGGACTTATACTTTCCTCGTTAAAGCATGTCAAACCTCCCAGGTCAAACTACGGCGGACAGCGTTTTCGTACGCCGGCCGTCACGCCTGGAACTTGCTTGCTGAAAATGTGCGGAAAATCGACATCTATAGCCATCTTCAAACGCTCTCTAAACTCTAAAGACGTTTTTATTTGAGCAGATTACGCATTTAGCGCATTAAAGACGATTCGTTTCGTTTAATGGGCTATACAAGTGTACTTTCTAATTCTGATTCTCATCGGAGCCTGCGTCTTTCACATCATTGACTTTACTATATTGCCTAAGTGACGACATTTGATATAAAGAAGCTCAGCTATCGTCTACGTGGTGTGATTTGAACCATGTGATGTGCAATCCGCAAGTTACTGTTCTAAAACAAGTAGCTCAGCTGTCGCTGACAAACCCTCGCCACGCGCTGCATCACAACTAACGGCAAAATTTTAAAACAGTGACAATGAACACGCCGTTTCGTCGGTGATATGTCATCCTGTAATCCTGTTGCTAGAATTGATATATAGCCTACCTGTGTACAAAGTTTGACGACTTTAGGTTCAGCCGTTCCAGTGATATGATTGGAGCCCCAAAAATTTTAATGGGTCATATGACCTGACCACGCCTCTCTCTATCAGGGACGGTTTGCCGTCTGTAGGCTGACCAGTCTGTAACCTCTACATCAAATTTAGAGTCTTTGCGATCGCCAATTACGAAGATGCATAAGGCAGTGCAAAATGTAGAAATTGAGGTGGTTTAACGTGCTTATGGGTCACCCAAGGTCATCGGCAACATAACCATTTGATAGAGCGCATACGACTTCCTATTGAAATTTAATAGAAACTATAAGGCTATCTCATACCGTTTTCGAGAAATTATCGCTTATTTTTTAAACAAAATTAAAGAAGTCACGTGACAATGACCACGCCCCTTTTAGGGACAATTTCAATTTGTCGTCCGTATAGGCTGGGACTTGCTAGGATCAACATGTACACAAAATTTGAAGTCTCTAGCTTAAGCCGCTCCAGAGATATCTTAGGGGGCTAAAAGTTTAAAATGGGTCACGTGACGTGGCAACGCCCATTTCAGGGAAGTTTTGTCATCTGTAGGCTGGGACTTGCCATGTTCAATCCACATATTAAGTTTGAAATGTCTACGATTACCTGTAACGAAGAAATGAAAGATAACGCGAAAATGTAAAAATTATCGTTTAGAGCCAGGCTTTGGGGGACTTAGGGGTAACCGCAGGGTTCATCTATGGCTCGAAAACCGCTCGATGGAAAGTGCGTTGTCGACTTCCTATTAGCGATAATTCAACTTTTCTCGCTAGCTCTCTCGACTGCGTCACTATTAAGCGAAATCTGTCGAAATAGGCGTTTTCTCACGAGGGTGGGTCAGTTTGGGCGCAAATTTTAGGTAGATGGGGACGTCGCCCGCAATCCGTCTATGGACCGTTACAGAGAGGAATGATGTACCTACAACTGTGCCGCTGGAAGTTTTCACACGAAGAAACTTTGCAGCAGACTTTTTTCGACAGAAGTTGAAATTTACTGGAAAAAAATAGCAAAATCGCGTTTGGTGCCACCCTGTGGGGGATTTAGGGGTAACGTACACGGTTCATCTATGGCTCGTTAGCCTCGTTGGAAAGTACTCTAGCCTATTCAGGCACTTTCTATTAGTGCTAATTGAATTTTTTCGCTAGCTTTCACGGTGGAGGCGCTATGATCGGATATTGGTCAAAATTTTGGTGTTTGAAATTGGGTGGGTCACTTTGAGCGCCAATTTCAGAGGGAATGGAGGGTCATCCACCAGCGACTCTTGGCGTCAGAAAACTAGAGTCCCTGGCCACGTGGTGTTGTTTGCGTGATCCTACGTTTAGCCGTTTTCATACAATACCGGCGTCCGGCGGCGTGTGACACACACACAGACACACAGACACAGACACGCAATGATTGCTAATACGCGCTCAGAGCCGCGCGGCCCGCGGGTAACTAATGACTAATGAATGCCAATAAATTGACAATAAATTCGTTATGGGCCGAGGCATAGCGGGCCGAAGCGGCAGAATAATGCGATTTAAGTCCTGTCGGTTTTCACCTTTTTGAGTTCACTGTTCACTGTGCATTTCCGGTTTATACGTTTATGAAATCTGATATTTATATATGTATATCACTGTATAATATGGCAAATCGTACGAGAAGTGCAGCATGGGAATTTTTTAGTAAAACTGGGAATGCTAATCTAGCTAAATGTCACATCTGTTGTAGTACTCTAGCCTATTCAGGCACGACGAATCTGCTGAAACATTTACGGGCTAAACACAGTGCCGAGACGGCGGCTGTGATGAACTGGAATACAGAGGACGGCGAAGAACGAACGGAATCCGATGTTGCTGTCGAGGCAATGAAGCAGTCGAATGTGACAGATGAACTGAACGATAGTGGCACAACGATTTCTCCTGGGCAGCGCAGTGTACGCAAGAATCGATCGCTAGCCTGGAATTGCTTCAGGAAAGTTGTCGGCAGCAATGTTGCTGAATGTATGTTTTGTGGGATACATATCGCGCAGGAGAGCGGGACGACAACTACTCTTATGAAGCACTTTATGGGAAAACACCCAGATGTGTATGCAATGCATGTAGAAGGTCATCAAGAATCGGTTAGTTTTGTGACGGGTTATAAATCTGGGCACATGTAAAATGCGGGGCGCGGGGTGCGGGGAAGTCGGTAAGTCTATAGTGCGGGGAAAACTGCGGGGACGCACCCCACAGTTTAGACGCACGCACACACACTGAAGCGCATGCTTCGCGCACGGGGCGTATCGGCTTTACAGAAGCGGTCATTTCAACGACCGCAGGTATTAACGGAGATCTAATCACCGTTCCCGCGACACAGATGCAGATAGGCTCCTTTGCGTATTTAGCCGCTTTTGTATACATAGCCACTCCTTCCCCCGTCGTTGGGCCCAACATCAGAATACAATAGTATAATTACCGGTACTTATCGACGTCGACCGTCTCCCCGCACCTTGCATTTTACACGTTACCCCGCAAGTTGGCCCCGCAACCACTTTCCCCGCACTTTAGACTTACCGACTTCCCCCGCACCCCGCATTTTACACATGCCCTATAAATCTTAG
>Ga0209780_1001457_pt1 | contig 15616 bp, 8 predicted proteins | sample WorMetexBAHAMAS2_FD_187384 | JGI IMG/M metagenome (GOLD analysis project Ga0209780, IMG submission 187384) | Marine gutless worms symbiont microbial communities from Max Planck institute for Marine Microbiology, Germany - Inanidrilus exumae... | ecosystem: Host-associated > Annelida > Digestive... | reverse complement strand
TAATAGTCGTTTGTTCGTTTATTCAATTGACGACATAACGTGCAATCTACAGTGCAACATTCGCCACGCAGGGCTGGGCGACAAACAGAAATGTTAAGGTCGGCTAAATTGTTGCCACACACGGCGCACAGCGGTTGATAACCGCACCGGCTTAACCTCGAGAGAACTCACCAGATGGCGCGACCAGCACACATCTGATAAAGTTGCCCACGACTCAATTTATCGCCCCCGAAGGGATGAAAGGCTAAGTTGGCTTATTTTGCTGACATATAGCGGACGACTTACCCACATAAGTGGTCAACCGTCAAGTACAGGTCGAGCGTGGGACAGGAAAAGGTCGCCGGTCAAAGACCGACGCTCTAACCACTGTGCAACGCAGCCAACCATGCTGCCGGTGTTGCAGCGGCTCGGCGACGCCTATGTTTTCTAGTAGTACATTTTTCCGCTCTACATTGACACAACGGAAATCAAAGGACGAGTATTTTATAAGGCCATTTACTACGAAAGCATGGCACAGAGGTAGAACGTCGGTCTTTGGCCGGCGTACTTTATCTGTCCTGCGCTCAACCTGTAGCTGACGGTTGACCACTTATGTGGATAAACCGTCCGCTATAGGTCAACTAACCAGGCCGATCAGCCTTTCATCCCTTCGGGGCCGATAGATAAGTAGTAAGCTGCAACTGGATGTCTGCCACCTCAGTTAGGGGTGGCGTTATCTGGTAAACGCTTACGAAGGAAAGGCAGGCATGGTGTCATTTGCAGGTAAAACGGTGTGATCCATGTCTGAGCGCTTTGAATGTCAGCGACGTCTGCAATAGTTCCACTGATGACTTTTTACAGCGTGGTCTGACGTTTCTTTGATCCATTTAACTCGAAATTGCATATCACATGGGACTCATTAGACGATGCGGTAGCATCGTGAATAATTTAGCGTTCACGCCGCAGGATTACGACACTTTATGAAATATGTACTAGGCTTACGTGGGCTAATTTGCGTCATCACGCCAAATTTCGTGGTGATCGGGCACACCGTCGCTGAGTTATAGCGAATTATCGGTTGCTAAAATGGCAGCCGTCCGCCATCTTGGATTTTTTAATTCCGAACTTTAACGGCTCTTATTGAAATAAACACTTAGAGCACTTACTTTTTTGCTTCTAACACTGCGTATAATATAAAAGTGTATTGCGCTACTGCGTATACGAGTGATAAAATACTTTAAAGTAATATACGCCTATTTTTCCCAAACGTAAAATACGTTAAAAGTTTGAAGTCGTCGCGCATCTACAGGGCCTGCTGTTTAGTGTACCAGTGGTCCTCCATATTTTGAAAACCTTTATTTCACCACAAATATGTGGTAGCATGATAAATAAATAAAAATACAAACAAAATACAATAATAAAGAGGGGAAAACTTAACCAGAGCTTAACTACATCGTTACACGCAAGCACAAACACTTTCAATACGATACATACACCATGTTAACTTAAATAACAGGCTATATCAATCAGAGCTATAATTGGGTCACGAAGGTATAGACTTAGCCAAACTTTCTTTGAACTTATTAACACGTTTCTCAGCAACAATACTGGACATGTCAAACGAAAACTGCGACTAACATGTTTTACAATATCAATATTATATATAACTTTTGCTCTGTATATTCTGTATAGTTAGTTCCACTCACACAAAACTGTAATTAAAGTAGCGTTTATTTTCTGAAACAATCATATGGTTCAATGTAAATATCACTGTTAACATTTCGGCAATCATCGACTGGTAATTTATTAAAAGAATGTAAAAGTTCGTGCCGAAAAACGTAAATTTCGTTCACATTATAGAATACGTTAAAATGCGCGTATTTTTACCAAACGTATGATATGTGTAATACGCAAGGAACAACTATGAAATTTGATGGATGTTTGCCGTAAGTTTTAGCCTACACTGACTGATAACGGTGAGCAACTATAACCACGGATAGCTATCTTTTGAGCCATTCAGAACGTAGGCCTATTCAAAATGTATGACTTTTACTTCAAATCAAAAACAGTCCCATAAATCTAAATCGATAATTACAAGCTCAGCTATCGCAGAGAAACCGTGCGACGCGCTATGTCTTTTGAAATCTTGTCAACTGTGGCACAACTGTACGAAAAAAGATGTATTTGAAAAGGTTAGTAGTATACCGTGCTAGCGTAGCGTCGCGCAGTAAAAGCTATCTCAGACTGACGAGAATGTGAAAACTGTTACTTCCGCATTTAGCGACTAAAATAACCCAAACAGGACTGTGACAATCATGCATAGGGTGACAGTGACGTAATTTCTTCATTCCTATTTATGCCAGCTGTTCTGGCTGCCATGATGCGGGGCAGGGACGTGACATGTTAGTTCGATATCGCTTTTTTGCGCTAGCACTAACCTTTTATTAAACCTACTGATTTAATTTTATTTATATAATGTGAAAAACCTTTACCAGTTAACTTCGCACAAAACGACATCATGCCCCATAACATTGAGATCGTACCGTGACCATAGACTACTGTAACGTCACTTCACCCTATGTATGTAATGATTTTTTTACAATTTTTATTCCATTTTCAATGCGAATTTTCCGTGCTTATGAGCGGCCGTTTCCGTATATATTTTTGCAAACATTTAAACTACTTCTTACCCGGTATATTAGAAGAGCGGCGAATGGAGGGCGCAGAAATAGACGCGATCCTTTTATACAGTGGGATCAGGAAAAAATATTTCGCGTGAAATGTTCGCAAGTAGTCAGGCAGAAGTAACCGCCATATGAGACGATAACGTTAGGCTTACTGTTGCTAGCGGGTCTGATCCGCTGCGACAATTCGACTGCGGCTGCCTGACGTATGCTGCTGCTGCTTTGCGACGACGACGAACAGTTATAGCTAATGTCGGTGTCACACAAGCCACGACTTGCTGCATTGCCTTGCAGCCTTGGTGTCGGTTTTCCAGTCGAGAAAAAAGGCAAAAAAGGCATAAGTGAAGTACTCCGATTTCTTCCCTTTCCCTTGACTACCACCACCTTTATGCAGATCATGACACTCAGCTCTTTTCCTCTTTCCACCCGCTCAACTTTGACTCAAGCATTTCTCGCCTTTAAAACGCTCTCCAACAAATTTCTTCCTGGATGACTGCTAATTTCTATACTCTTGACTCTTTAAGACTGAATTTTTGCTCATCGAACTCAAACACCAACTTGCCAAAATACGCAACTCTACTTGACACCTCCCACTATGCTCAAAATCTTGCCTTCATCTTTGACGAACATCTTACCATCTCTGACATCTCTCTCCAAAGCCTGTTACTATCACATTCGCCAACTTCGGTGTATCCAGCCTGACCTTGATTCGTCAACTGCCTTTACCATTGCTACCGCTATCGTTCACTCCAAATTTGATTGCAGTAATTCCTTCTACTATAAACTCCTTAAATCTCAATTGACCTGTCTCTATCAGATCCAGAACTTTCATGCTCGTATACCGTCGTTAAATCTCCTAAGTCCTGTCATATCACTTCCATCCTATGCTTTCTCCACTGGCTCAGAATCACTGAACACATCGAATACCAGCTCTTCTCACTTACCTACAAAGTTCTCACGACTACCCAACCTCCGCTCTATATTTTCATAACCTCGTCTCCGTTCCACTTCCTCGCAGTACTCGCTCTTCGTCCGTCATCTGCTCGGCCACCGACATCATCCTTTCTAAAAATCACTGATCGCTCGCTTCACCTTGTCTCTGGAATCAATTTCCTTTATCTCTTCGTCAACCTCATTCTGGTACCAGTTCCTCCATTTCCGACTCACCTATTCCTTCACCCATCACTTCTTCCTCTTCTGATTCACCACTATCTGCACATCCATAACTCCCTCTCTCTTTAACTCCCGGCTTAAAACTTACCTTTTTCGCAAATCCTACCCCCGTAGTTTCACTGTTTTCTCCCGGACTGCCTTCACGGACTTTTGCCCGGACCGTTTCTTCTGAGCTACTCGGTTTTGTTTTTAGTTTTTCCTTATTTTTCGTTTCTGTGCCGTGCGCTAGACTAAGCTGGCTATATCGTCAGCTTTTGAGACCACGTAAATATACCGTATCGTATCGTATTCGTATTGTATCGTGTCGTATGTGTGTTAATAAATAAAAGTAGAGTGTTAGTACTAGGTACTACATGACTACATGTAGGCGGGACAAAGTATACTAAATGTTTGCAGCGAAAAGAGAAATGAACAGGTTAGATTGTTACATTAAGAATAATGGGGGATTTTAACAAGCTCAGCTTTTTCTCCGTCTTCGCTGCATGCTTTTTTCTGTCTGTCTGTTTGTTCTTTCTGTCGTTTTTATGTAGCTATTTAAGTTTTTTTGAGGAAGGCTGTTCGATGTGCTGGCTATCTTATTATCTGTCAAAAAGCAAAAACTGTTCGCTACATAAATAGGCCTACCATTTGAGTAGTGTATTTAATATTTAAGCAGTATGCAGCACTGGCAAACTGGCGCCTGAAATCGTCTGTCACGTGCATTAATTCGTTGAGGCGACGTCTTGTGATGGACCCAACTGCCTAGGGACCGCCACGTCGCTGTCTTTGGCCATCCGTGTAAACGTGTTTCCCGCGGCAAACGGCACGCCGCCGAGATTGCGCCATCAAGAACAATCTAGACCGGCCGGACGACGCGATCAACACAAACGGGCGCGGATCTGGAATTTCGAAAAAAATGGGGTTTATCCGGCGGTTAAGGTAAGACGGAACGCACTGGAACGCCGTTCCGGGCCCCCAAGCGAGTACAAAACCTTAAAATCTTAAAACTTTAAAAAGACTAAGTGTACCAAAGCAAAGCAAAGCAAAGCAAAAGAAGAAAGAAGGGCGCAAAAGTATACTCTAACCACTCAGAAAGTCGAGGAAATGTAGTGGGGAATGACCTTGAAGGTGACTCAAGGTCATCGGAATTGCCTCTAGTGAATAGGTCATAATCACTTGTTACTATAGTGGTCTGCATTAGTAACAAACAACGACTCTGTCTGGCAGCGTTTCCGAGATATTAACAAATTTACAATGTACTTCACTGGCGGTGACCTTGAGAAGTCCTGCTTTTTCGGAAAGATAGTTGAAATTACAAACCACGTCCGCTTTCCGATTTATCTGTAAACATATCGTAGATGACATGCACTGTACGCGCTGTATTTCCCGAGTTACGTGAGAGAGAAAGGCTTCAAGCAGCGAAAGTGACCTTCAAGGTCACTAAAGGTCACCGATAATGGTGCCATTCGATAGGCCACATACGATTTCCTATTAGTCTTTCATTGCAACTATGTCTCTATCTTGCATACCGTTTCCGAGATGTTATCACTTATTACCCAAAATTTAAAGAGGTCGCGTGACCCGCAACACATTTCTTTCGGGGGTAATCTATCATGCATGCACTAGTACTCCTGTGTATCAAACAGCACACGAAATTTGAAGTACATAGCTTCACCAATTAAAACGATAAAAAAGGGTCACGTGATTTTGACCACTCCCATTAGGAGGTAGTATGTCATCCAAAGGCTAGCACTTGATATATTTTATCTGCATAAAAAATTTGGCGACTCTCAGGGATGCTTTGTCATCCATGGGCTAGCAACATTTCTGGTAACATTTTAGCTATTTGTGAACTTCCGATCAAAACTGCGATACTAGTATTCAAATTTGTCGACCTCGATTTCCCAACAGAGAGGAATATTTTATTGACTGAACTACATTTCTTGATTTTGGTCATTTTTCATTGCGCAGGTGCAGAAATAGCGATATTTCTACTTCTGGTCAGAAATGTTATATTACCTTTTTCTCAGAGGCATCGATTTCATGTGTAAAAGAATTGAAATTTTGGCAATTTGGCGAAATTTCGGGTGATGTTTACCGTATTTTGGTTACACATGCGCAGAAGTGGTTATCCGTGAGCTTTCGGTCAAAGTTGAATGCTACAATATTCGCGCTGTCATACCGATTTCGTTGTAGCGAGAGATATTTCGGCGATTTGAAGACGTATTCATTTCAAAAGAATATGTTCTTGGCTACGATCTTTCCGTCCATCCGAGCAAGGAGGCAGCAGCTATGAACATATTGCTTTAGTCACTTATAATTTTGTTACGATTTTGCATTTATCATCCAGTTTAAACATTAACACAGTACATGAAGTTTTTGGCTATATTCGATATGTTTCTCTTTTACGATTGGCTTTTTTTGCACGTGTGTATTCTGCAAGGAAACCTGTATTATTTTCCGCTTAAATTCTTGGCCCAGTTTTCAGCGACTATGTTGTCTTTAAAGCCCGGTCTACACAAGCAACAATGTCGAAGCAACGTTCGACTTTGTTGCCAAAAACGGCAACAATGTCGAACGAGTTTTGCGTTGAAATTTCGTCCTTTCGACAAAGTGGAACATTGCTTTGACAATGTTGCTAGTGTGGACCGGGCTTTACGGGTATGTCAACTTAGTTCGGCCATCGCATTAACTTAATCGCTCCTGAGCGCCTATCTTTGTCTGCACAGCGTTCAACGTCGAGCGATTCATTTGCAACAGCTGATACTGTATCCATTCGGCAGATTACTCTGAGCACATTTACTCACATCGATTCTTTGATGCATATTATTCGTGCCGGTGTATTGTCTGCACTGGCAACGCGTGGAATCTGTATCATATTCCGAAATACATGGTGAGAACGGATATTAGCTTCCAGTTATTAGCCTCACCCGGGACAAAAGACTCCAGTGGAAGCCAGTGATTTTGAAATAATGGGATGGAAGCCCTGTCGATGTGCACGTCAATTTTGTACACCATTTAGCTGAGGTATCTTGCTTAGAAGTATGCCCGTCTGAAAGCAAAAGTGACTCATGAAATGTAAACAAGTGGTCAAAGAATTTTGACGAAAGGCCGCATCGTAGGGGCGGAGTTTAAGCTAATGTGACACCGGCCAGTCGGGAGCAATGCATTCGGCGGCAGCAGCCGCGCTGATCCGTTATTGATTTTTTTGCTTCGTATGCCCCAGCAATGACCCACAATGCTTTTCAGTGGGTCGGACAACCCCCAAAATTGCCCCGTTCCCTTAGGAATTTGGACTTCCATCTAATACATGGTTCCTTGAGCCACCAGAGTTTACCCTCCAATCGATATCTCGATCGGTTCAGCCGTCTTTGCATGGCTCACGAACATGACCAACAGACATATATACAGACAGACAGACAGACCACGCTACTCCCTCTGTAGCAATAAGACGTATCGAGCTATTGCTGGAAATGCGTGTGTTGCATAGCACTGACGCCCCCTAGCGAATGAGTGAAACAAAACTGAGTAGTGATCGCCCCAGAAAACTCAGTACTCCTCCTCGCGAGCTCTAGCAGTGGCACCGCGTAGCCAAACTGTTGATCGACGAGGGATGTACGCCTTTCACCCTCTTAATCTCCGGAGTTACCGGAACGAAGTTTACCATCCTTTTATACAATGTAGCCAGATCATCGCAGATGAACCTTTTGAAACCGGAATTGCGATATTCTACTCCGATAACTACGTTCATATTACACAACCGAAACGCAGAATTTATACCTAATTGCGACGTTTCGTTTTAAATTTTGCATTTCGGCTGTGTAATATAAACGTAGTTATCATAGTTAATCCAACCTAATGAACGTTTACGAACAAACAGATATTCTACTCTGTTTAGGAATGCCAAGGCGATCAATGAAGGTGAGTCGGCCGATCTCGCCCATTTTAACTCTAAAATTAGTCGCCACGGCAATGCCACTTGAGCGATCGAGAAAAGAGGGTCCAACCGGTAACATACGATCAAATATCCAACTACGGTGAGAATTTGGTAAAAATCGGTCCAGTTAATCTTGAGATAACTTTGCTCAAAGGTTTATTTTTAAAAAGAAAGAAAAATTAACGCTAGAAGAACATATCCCGCGGGGCAGGCATGCTGCGTGGGCTGAAAATAAAACAATTTTGTGTAATCGTGGCACCGAGCAAGTGATAACGCCTCATAAGAACTGGCCTGTATAGCGCGGTTTTCTCACTGTATTCAGCCACTGTGATGGATGGCGAATGAGTTCATACATTGGTATCTGCCGTGAAAGAATGCGGTTTCGGTGATCTCATTCTTTTTGAAGTCGATATCACATCACACAAAAATGTGTCTCGGGGGCTTTCTGCATCCATCTACATCGATCGACGCTTATTCTGCCATGTTTCAGACAAAATGTTGCCGCAGGGAGTCGACGCAGTGTGATTTTTGACATGACATCCGTGCAAAAAATGACTAAATTAATTAAATTACAGCTTGTAATAATTACTCACGCCTAAGTCGATACAGAACTCCTCAGCTCGGCTGATACTGAACATTCCCAAGTTTGGGCGAATCACTACAGCCATGCGTGATACGCTACATTGGTTACCTGTGCACCAGCGCATCACGTTCAAGATCTGTATGCTCGTCCGCAAATGTGTCAACGGGTCAGCACAGATATATTTACAGGAGATCTGCAATTCAGTCAGCGCAGATGTACATCGACCGCGACTTCGCTCTACTGACCACGGCGACCTGGTCGCGCCGCGCGCGCCAACACCGCCAAATACATTGCGTTGAAACGAATCGTTGTCGCGGATATGACTGTCTTGTGCACAGACGACCGAACTAATGAAAATATTGAATGCGGCACAGCGGTAACAATGTGTTTACGTTGGCAATTCGCGAATCCATTTGCAGGAGGCCGACACCAATTACGATTGTTTTCACAGGGGAACTCTAGATCTTCGGACCGAATGTTACATCTCACTATGGTACCTAGCTGTTTCGCCTTGATTCGTTTTGATAGCCGGTGTTTCGGAAATTCGACTAGTGCGACCATTCCCCATGTAGTTAGAGCCTCAGATCAGTCATCCGGAGGATTCGGAAGGGGCATTCAACTGCTTCGCTATTTCGGTATCCTAATAGGAAGGCGTCTATTCGATGCTTCAGTAGTTCGCCATTAGATTTAACGACAGGGACTGCGAAGTAGTCTGAACTTAGCTAGCTATGAGTTTACCAGCTGCCCAGACAATTCGGTCCTATCCTAACAAAGGACTAACTGGTTATTCGAGACGAAACCTAATGGGAAAGCTAATCAACGTGCTTCGTCACTTGCTCGAAGACGTACGGGACAAGTCGTCATCACTCGGACTAGTTCGGAGTAGTTCCCATTAGTTAATTTTTCGCTAGAAGAATTTAGGTGTCTTTCATCGAAAATTTCGGTAGCCACCGGAAAGGCTATTAATATAAATTCGTTCAGTTACAGTTACAGTTACAGTTACAGGCAGTAAGATACTCCACAGCTGAAAGCTGACCAGTATTGTACAGAGATACAAACTGACTAAAGAGAAAAATACTAGCAAATAGAGTCACAGATCGTAAAACATTGTAAACAAATAAGTTTTCAGTTTTTTTCTTGAAAGTGTTCACTATATTGAACGGGGTTTTCGCAAGTATTTCTTTACGGGGATAATTTAATGGATTTCGGGGGAATTAACTATTTAATGTTTTATAATTACGCCACAGTTATCGTACCATTATTCGCCGATTTGTTCCAACCTCTTTATAAATTGACTCTCATCAGAGTCCGAAAATTTATGCATTTATGGCTTAATTCTGTTGCAAACGCCATTTTAGACCGCATCTTTTGTTCGCCCAAAAAATTCGGCCTGGCGCGCCCATAGCCTATATGGTCCCGTCGTTCGATCCATCTTTTCCTTGTGCAATAAGCTCGGCTAATATATAGCCTACGTTTGCTTCCGCCATAGAAATGGCGAATCGATCAATCAATCAATTAATCACGCTTTCACCAACGTTTGTTCGTCAACAAAATAACACAAAAAGTTGTGGATGGATGTCCACGAAATTTGAAAATAGCTAAATTATGCATCAAAAAAGAGTTTACGAAATTTTTGAAATGATCCGAAATATTTTTGGGTATCGAGTTAGATACGGTATCGTCAAAATGGCCCAGTGCGGGCTCCGGGGCAGTAATGCTCCCTGATTCATTTGTTGATTTTGGCGCTATATAAGTTGTTTGCTTACTTAATTTCCTTCTTTAGTTTTTCCTTCCATATACTTTCTTACTTGCTCATTTACTTCCTGACTTATCTACCGCATTGCTTCCAGAATAAATCTGTCCCGTTTCCAGGCCGGAGGTCGTAGGAGGCAACCAAACATGGCTTTAGTTTTTTGTGTGTTCATTTTGTGTTGTAGCATATTTTGTTACAGATGCATGCTGGCTTATGTTGTGTCTGATTTAGTTTTTCAGTGCTAATCCAAGATATTGGCTGGGAAGATCATCTTCAAAATGACCTGTTTTGTGTCGGGTGTGACGTAAAACCTTAACCCAATCAATCTTGTCAAAAATGTGCTTCGTCGAAAGAACTCAAGAACTTAAATAAAAACAAGGTCTAGAGTGATACTTTACGTCGACATATCGATCTACTTCGTAATGATTAGCTGCAGACACCGGGAACGGGGTCAACATTGCACAGATTTCAGTGCGGCGTGGCGGGGGCGCTAAAAATGAGGGAGTGGAAAATGCAGGAGTGGAAACTACAGGAGAAGACAGCATTTTCCACTCCCGCATTTTCAGTCGCCCCGGCGTGGCGAGAGTTTGACACGTGCCATTCCTGGGGATCGTCGCGTCGCTGTTCACTTTAAGTGTAAGCGTTGGACAGACTGTATTTCATTTTTAATTTTATTTTATATATTACGCTGGCCGCGTCATGCGAAAAGTGTAATGTCGCGCTGTGGCGTCCGTCTGTCTGCCGTCTGCGGGGTTACTGGACAAATCGAGTACAAATCGCGGATGGCGTAATTTCGATTAAATGTTTGTTATGTTGATGCGAAATAAACTTCATATGTTTTGTTCCTGTGTTAAATTAATGCAATCTACAGTGCAGAAAAGTGAGTCATCAAAACGTAGGTCTATGTTGTTCCCATATTGGTATATGTTTCCACTTGCAAGGTGAATTATTCTAGCTGCCTATATGTACTAAGCCTAAGGTGTACAGTGGCTGTTTAATTTATTTTTCGATGCGACACTGCTGTTGCTGCTGACGTAAATATCAGCAGCATTAGGCCTATGTGTAGTGTAGGCTGTTGTTTATAACATATATACGCGTTATGACACGTAGGCCTACAAGAATATCAATGTCTTCCTGCATTACATCGCGTAAACGAATGCCAACAGTCCGTGTAATGAGCACTGCTGTACTGTACACATTTATAAGTATCGCCAAGAACAGCAGAATGAGCAGTCCACAGAAAAGGAATGAAGAAACAAAAAATAAAAAATACACACTAGGCCTGAATACTATAATAGTAACAAAACATGCTATCACTTACAGTGAATGTCCGCAAACTATCTTATGCGTACATGAAATAAATACGCTTCGAAAAGGCACCACTATAACTGCACACGTTTGTGACCAGTTTAACGTAAAGATTTTTATTTTGGCAAAGCTAAACTGTGTACATAAAAATATTACATGGAAATGTTACGTAGACCAATTTTAGATATGCGCCTTGAAAGTTGAAATGCGACAATTTCGTACAATATTTCTTGTTTCATTTACACGTATTTGCACGTAACTATCTCTTGACTCAGTGAATTCAGTATAGATGACTCGCTGCGCTGCACCATTGCATTCACTTGACACATGAACAAAATAAACGTAGGCAACCACATAACAGACATTTAATCGAAATTAAGGCATGTGCGAGTTATCCAGCCTGCGAATGGACAAGTCTGCGATTTGGCAATCCGCGAGTTGGGGTATCCGCGAGTTATCCAGTCACCGTCTGTAGTGGGGTCTAAGGGCAGAGCCCCTGGTCAGAGAATCGGGGGCAAAGCTCCCTGCAGCTGAAAGCTTGTTAGCTTTTCGATCTCAAAGGAGGGCAAAATTTAGCCGCTTTGGAGAGATTTATCGGTACTTTTCAAAGTGATCCAGCGGAGCAATTTTCGGCCACGATGACAAGAAGCAAAGTGTGCAGCTGCAACAAACAGGGGCGGACCCACGGGGGCACGAGGGGACGATCGCCCTCCCCTTTCCCCCAAGACGGCTGCTGGCCAAAATATCGAGACGCTAGGCCGATCAGAAGTAGGTTTAACAGTCTCAGAATGCACCAAAATTCGCCATTTTTGAGCTCAAAAGTTAAAAAATTCCCCTCTCGAACCTCGCGCCTACGGCGCTCGACTCTATACCGCCATAAGGTTGTAACTTCAAAGGCGGCAAGGCAAAGCCACATAGGCTTACAGTGGAAAAGCTTCGCGAATGGCGGTTGACAGATGATAGAGACAGTGCTGTGACTCGACGGAGTGTATCAAGCTCTCCGTCACTACAGCGGGTGACCATAAACGCCCACTAGTGCACTAAGCGTAATGAATTTAACGCTTTTCACGCTATTCATGCTATTCAGCTTACACGTTGGTTTGCGGCACATAAAACCAACATACACACAGCTTTGACGATCTCGGGATGGACATAAAATATATACGAAAAGTCGACAACGTAACGGAAAGAGTTTCAGCCAGTAAAGCCGTCAAATGCAGATCTATATTTACGTTAACAAAAGAATGCCACCAACGTTTATAACCGAGCCAATAATCTCTTTCTACAGCGAGATCTGGCTTTTCTATGGATCATCTTACTCGAATTCACGACCTTATGGGATAGAATCTACACCAAAATTAGTGTCAGTTGTCAGCCCAAAAATTCAAAGTGGGTCACGTGACCCTACGACCATGCCCCTTTTAAGGGTGATTTGTCATTGTTGACATAGCCTACCTATGTACAAAATTTGACCACTCTAGTTTCAGCCGTTCCAGACATATGGTTGGTACCCACCAAAATTTGAATGCTTTGCGTGACCTGACCACGGCCATTTCAGTGATGGTTTGCCATCCACGGACTAGGAATTTCCCCGGACGTTTGCGCTCTGATTTTTGTAAACCCTGAAAAGACGATTTCGAGTAATTTGTAACGGTGTTGTGTATTTTTGTCAGTGCTGTTCGTACTGGAATATGTTGATAAATTTCTTGAATCAAGATGCAGCAAATGAAACTTTAGTGCACAGACCACAAATAGAATGTTAATGCAAAAATTAACGCAAAATACAAAAGTTAACATTCTAGCTACTAAATGTATAAAATGGTAAGGGCTTCCCATACTCATTACCGATCGTTGGGCCCGGAGCTGATCGCAATGTACAGGCAGTCAGCCCACAGGTGACTATAAGTCATCAACCCGGCGGTAGGCTGCCATTACTTTCTGCCAGGCCTGTGATTACCTTCCCAGCCGCACAGCATCACCGCCTCTTGGCCGGTATTAAATTATACTGCTTGGTGACAGAGGCACATAGGTGTGAACAACTTGCCCAAGGTTGTTACACAGCTTTTGCCCCGAGTAGGATTTGAACCCACGACCTGTTGATCGCAAGTCCAACGCTTTACCCGTTGCGCCACAGCGCCACCACTAAATGTATATAAGGATTAAAACGTTTACAGGTTGAACGAACTGTAAGTTGAACTAAGTAGGTATTGTAAAAACTAAAATAGTCAACCATTTAACACTGTGAAAGACAGTACGACAGCTAATAATGTTCCTGAGAAACAAGCCTTCATTCGTGCATCGTTTTCTGCACGAACCTGAGGTTGCTTTTACTACTCAGATGACAGTTTCTGACAGCAAGCAATCAGCTCAATAACGCTAACGCCACTGATCTCTACTCGTTAGACTGCTCAGGTAATTGCTTCAATGGTAATTGGTCCGTACTCCGTACCATCTTACATAGTTAAGCGTGTGTGTTGATTCCGGGAGATACTTTATTTCCGATAGCAACGTGGTAACTAAGACGTCTGACTTCATCTTATTTACCGACCTAAGAAACAAGGGGAAGGAGGACGGAAGACAGCTGATGGATAAATTTCTATACCTTTAAATTATCACAAAATAATAGCGGCAACCACCACTGTAAAAGACTAGTTAGGATACGATATACGATATGGTAGATTAACGTGCGCTCAAAAGCTGACGAGATGGCCAGCTTAATCTAGTGCACGGCCCAGAAACGAAAAAAAGGAAAAAAATAAAATCAAAAGTACACTGTAGCTCAGAAGAAACGGTCCAGGCAAAGGTCCGCGGAGGCAGTCCGCGAGGAAAAAGTGAAACTACTGGGGGGTTGGATTTGTGAAAATAACATATAAATATTGTTGCAGAGTGGCTTATCGAGTAGTGGAATAAAGTTGCACATGTTAAATCCATCTAAATACTCGCACCTCGTGTGTACATGTATGTCTTATTAAGTTGTACTCATTTTACTTTAGTGCCACTTACCAATCATGGCGTACGTAACTGACAAATCCACGTGTTCTAAAGACCTCTTGAGTGACGCACAACTTGCAAAAGTTTACAAACGTGGGTGGGTAGACAGTTCCACACATTAAGAACTCTGTTAAAGAATGAAATTACTACGAATACCGCAGCACTGGTGGCGTGGCGTAGTGGTAACATCGTTGGTCGTATCGACAAAGTTACTCTACGTCGAGCCCGGTTAGTACTGGGATGGGTGACGTGTCCGGGTTCGACTCCCAGAGGCGGCACTTCATTTCGGTATGTAACCAGCCACCCAGGTCGACTCAGCCTTTCATCCTTTCGAGGTCGATAAACTAAGTAGTAAGCTGTAATCGGATGCTTGCTTCCTCGCACTGGCGGCGACATATGGTGAATTCTTACGGGGTGAAGGCCTGGTGTGGTTGATTGGGGCGGTGGTGTGTGTTGTAGCTGCAGCATTGCGCTCCTGCACCATTGGCTCTTGCCAATCAACTGCCACCTCCTGCGGTTGTACAGCGCGGCTGGTCGCGGCATTGCCGGTGTAAGTAGCGCTATAGAAGAATCCGACCTTTACCTTTACCTTTTATACAATTTATAGGCATGACATCTAGTTTTTACCTCGCGACGCTATGCTAGCGCGGTATATATGCTGTCGTGTATTTGTTTGTTTGCGAGTCTGTCCGTCTGTCAGTCACAAGCCGGTATTATCTCAAAACGGCAAAACATAAAATTATGCAACCAACGCCATACGATAGTTTTCTGTTGCCAAAGATCTCGGCGAAATTCCCATGGAGTCATCCTCAACAGTGGCACCGAATACAGGTGGGGTGGGTTGAAACAGTTTATGTATATTTTTCATTGACAATGTCGTGACAAAGAAAATTTGCTTTCGGTTTTAGTCTGGTAAATTTGCGTTGCAAAAAAGTGGTTGTGGTGACGTGACTGTTGTAATATTTTGCCGTTTGCAGTGAATGCAGCGCGTCTCACGGCTTCGTCAGCGACAGCTAAACTACTTGTATACACCAACTGACGGTTTGATCGGAAATGTTTGGCATGTTCTGAAAAGTTGATTGATAGCCAGACTAATCTACTCTTCCGTCCGTTTTCCGTCTTTTATATGAGGAGGAACCCGCTGCAGATCAGTCAGTCAATTGACTAAAAGCAAATGGACCTAAATGCACTTATATCCAGTGGTGGATTCATGGAAGATAGGACATTAA
>Ga0209780_1001456_pt1 | contig 15616 bp, 12 predicted proteins | sample WorMetexBAHAMAS2_FD_187384 | JGI IMG/M metagenome (GOLD analysis project Ga0209780, IMG submission 187384) | Marine gutless worms symbiont microbial communities from Max Planck institute for Marine Microbiology, Germany - Inanidrilus exumae... | ecosystem: Host-associated > Annelida > Digestive... | reverse complement strand
TTCCTATCAACATTAGATGGGATTTTACGAGGCCAACAGATCCGCACCTGATTATGACTCATCGTCAGTACTGAGAAACTAAAACGAATACGCTAATTAAATAACTTTTATGCTGACAAAAATTGACGGTTTGCCGACCTGTGTTTTCCTCTGGCTCTTCTTCGTACTGATAATCATTGGGGCCTTGTGATCTACAATGTCACATTATATTGGCACGCAGGGTACAAATTATTTCATGTCACATGATGTCACTAGACAACTCGTAGTCGAGGCATCGCAGATTCACGAAAAGAGCAATAGTTAGACGAGTGACAGCTGACAGCGCACATCAAATTTAGCTATTTCATGATTATTATGTAGGCCTGGGCCTCTATATAGCACAAATTGCCAATTCAGATGTGGGCAAACTACCAGCAGTTAATGCAAAATGGCGAGCCGTCAACGGAAAATTCGACCGTAGTGCACAGATTAGTATTCGTCATAAAGTGCCGTTATTAATCGTAACTAGGCTACTAGTCATGACAGATCAATATCGAACGTGATGTCTCTAACCCGGGGCTGAAGAGACAGCTGACAACCGCTTGGCGGCTGCATCCCGGACGAATGCTGCAGCCGAAACGTCGAGCATTCCGGATCTAGGTACAGGACACAACAGTACAGTGCAGTCAGTGCATCCGGGCCTACGGACAACATCTGCGCGCTGTGATTAGCGGCAGCCTTCATCTGTCGCGCTGCTAACGGCCGGTGACATTTCTATTTCATCTGAAATTCGCTATCTGTAAATCAGTGTCAACTCTTGGCCCGCCGTACGTCGAGGCCAATTAAATACGGACTCGTCGAATTGTCCCACGGTCAAACAAGTGCGATTTACCTATAGCCGAACTGCCGTCGTCATGCACATGACAGAAAAGGTGGCTTGTGGATAGGCTAAAATCCGTAAAAATCGTAACTTATTTGGATTATCAAAAATTGTTAAAATTCTATACAATGCAGTGCAATGCGTCCACTGTCCACAAACGTTGTGACTGGCGTTCTTGACGCTAGTGTGTTAATGCTAATGAATGTATTGAATATGCATGTAATTTACGTGCCGTGTGTCTGCGCCTTTTTATGGACATATAAACATGGTTTAGTTGAACACGGCGAAGACGAACCGTTATCTTCAAATAATTCATTAACTACAATAAAGTAGACGTGCTGCATGAGTTGCATGCAGCACACCAAAACCTGCCGGACTCCACTCCATAGTTATTAGTAGGTAAGTAAGTAACAAGGCACGTTTTGGTGTGCAGCATTCAAAGGAGATGCCATTTTGTTACCTTTTTGGAAGATAGATTAGTATAATGTGACGCTCTTCTCAGATGTACCGTAACACATGAGAAACCCATTAAACACAAATTTGAGCTTTCTATCTTAATTACTTCCTGACGTATGAGGGGGTCCTAAAAATCAAAGATTGCGTCGTGGTGGTGTAAAAGCGCCACCTAGCGGAGAAAGTTTTCATCTGTGTTAAAGCTCCTATGCATATCAATTCACATATCAAATTTCAGCTTCCTCTCTCAATTACTTCCTGATATATGGAGTCCTCTATTTCCCATTGGTTTAACATTACGGGGCCCCCAGAAGTGGGATTTTGGGGGTATTAAACATGGTGGGAATAAATATTTCAAATCTAAGTAGCCTATAGCAATCAGCGTAAGACGCTCTATTTGCTGGTATAATTTTTATGCAAATCGGTTCCGTGGTTTGGGACGAGTAGTTACACACACATACACACGGAATTTGGTCAATGCGGCTCTTAGTATACGGGTGACGCTCCATACCAAACCTGCCTACGGCAGGTTTTGATAACATTACCTTGTTGCAACGGAATGTTGCTAATAATAACTGAATTCCAAAATGTGAAAATATTGGAAAATTTAAAGCCGTACAATTCGCTGATTTTTCAACATTAAATAAATAAACTAGAATGTTGGCAATTAACGTGTCAATTCCCAACCTGAAGATCACTCGTTTTGTGCATTTTTGACCGTGACAATTCGATGTATGAACAACAAACATGAATGCGCACAATAATGGCTTACTAAGCAGGAACACCGGCGGTTGACGGACGTCGGAGGTGAGTTGGGAAAAAGGACAAGGCCCTAAAAATGTACAAAAATGGCTACTTGGGGTGGTTAGGGGTCACGCAAGGTTATTTGCAATGCCACCATTATCAGGCTACGTGTGATTTCGAATAGTCATTTGCAGCAATGATAGGGCTAGATGTTGTACCGTTACCGCGATACAGCGTAATATTATGTCAAAAATCGCAAACATTTCCCAACGCCCCGTATAATCTATCACGTCGATATCCGTCACCGCTTAACCGACCCTCACCAAATGTGGCGAATATGTAGGCTAATAATCAGTGATTAACGCTATTGTTGTCGATTTTCTATTTACCTTCCACATTACGGCTGACGGCGTTTTATATGTTTCGGTTAGACGCGAAATTTGGCGAAATTCGGGGTTTTCGCCCCTCTTTTTTGTTAGGGGCACTTTTAGGAAATCGGCATAGCAGCACTTCCGATGGGGTTGAAGCCACGTCATGTGTAAACGTTTCGAGGATGTCGGTTGACGGACGTCGGAGAAAGTGAGTTGACAGATGAAAAGAAGAAACATGCGCCAAAAACAAGATCGCGTTCGCAGAAAGGGCGACCTAATAAATAAGTAGGCTCAATAAAAAATCATAAAATATAAATTTTCTAGTCACGCTATTACTACTGCTGCTGCTGCTGCTGCTGCAGCTGCTATTCTACAGTATTTAAACAAATACCGACACTCAGCGTTTTGGACAGATGCATGATTAGCTTTACAGGTGACATTTGCATGATGGACAGGTGCGTTCCAAACTGCTAAATATATTTCTTTATACGCAGCATTCTAGCTTTTACTCTTTGTGCTGTTTGGTCGCAGCGGAGTTAGAGGTGATGAATGCTCTGAAGTGTAGACAAGGCAGGATGCTACTATCAGACTGTATCGTAAGATAGAGTTAGGAAAAGAAAGGAAAGGAAGAGTATTTATATAGCGCCTTTTATATACTACGTATATCTCAAAGCGCTCAAGCATGGATCACACAGTTTTACCTGCAAATACACCACGCCTGCCTTTCCTTCGTATGCGTTCACCAGATGGCGCCACCTCTAACTGAGGTAAGAGACATCTAATTGCAGCTTACTACTCATCTATCGACCCCGAAGGGATGAAAGGCTGAGTTGGCCTGGTTGGTTGAACTATAGCGGACGGTTTACCCACATTAGTGGTCACCCGTCAGCTGCAGGTCGAGCGCAGGCGTACAGGGAAAGTACGCCGGCCAAAGACCGACGTTCTACAACTGAGCCACGCAACCAATTTTACCAGTAATTTTACCATGTAATTGTACGTCCCAGCTGACGTCCATCGATCGACAAGACTGCGGATGTATCCGTTGACGGCGTTGACGTCGGCAGCATCGCCGGAGACTGTGTCAATGAAGCCCGATATCGTCTCGCCCTCCGGAGTACGTCGGTTTATTTCGCGGTCCGGTATCCTGCCGGTGTTCCTCAGCCGGTCGCAGCCGGCGTACTGTCCGGAAAGATCAACCAGGAAATTAGTGTTGTCCCATTCCTGCAATTTATGAAACGATTCAGTTATCGCGAAATCGACAATTTCTGCAGTTAGTCATCTACACGCGTGACCAGTACCTAATCGTCCTATCAGTGAGTGAGTAGATTCTTAACGGCACCATCAGTACAAAGTAGGCTATTCGGTGCCAGTACAAGTTAAAACAAATACGATAAATTAATTAAAAACAAAAAGTGACAACAAATATAAGGTGAACCAAATAGTAAATACGAAGAATTGTGTTATAAAAGAAACATTGGGTTGATTAAAAGATTGTTTAGATGGCTCAGAAAAAGCCGCTCTCCTTGGTAAAATCAAGGATGCAGCGTGCATCGACGTTGGAGAACAGCTCTTTTAACGTACTACTGCTAAAATATTTATGGTGTATGACTGCGGTACTTTGGCATTCTAAAAGCATATGTTTTTGCAGTGATCACAGACGGGTTAACTCTCTCTCGACAGAAGATACGAGTGAGTCATTCGACTGTGACCGATTCTTAGCCAAGTGATGACTGTTTCGTCACAGATTCTTGCGCAAGATATAGACAACGCTAAATAGCTCTCATACGTCAAGGAACCTGTTCCATAGGAAAACAGCTTTTGAGCGCACGTAAATCTAGTGTATCGTATCTACTACATAAGTTAAATGAAACTGCGTTCTGTAAATGAGAGTGTAAAACAGTTCTGTTACCAGTCGTGAATTTATGCGATGAAATCGCTCGGTGATGTAGTTCTCCGACTCAATGGGAAAGGCTCTGCCTGCCGCCTCCACGCGTGACAGACAGATGAAGACCAAAGCCAGCGAAACAGTCAGCGACGTATACTGCATGCGCATCAAACATGCAGCACACAACTCGATTTCCGCATGATTGCAAACACGCTAATTCACTTCATAAACTTAAACTGCATATTATGTTCTATTACGAAAATATCGTTAATTATACAATACATCTATGTAAGCACAGTGACTTAACAACTAGAAAGCCTAAGCATCGCCGAACCGCTGCATTGCCGTACTGGCAGGCAGGATGAATATTCTACAACTGTTGAAGGAAAGGGGAAAGGGGGGAAAGAAGTGATTCACCACTCTACTCATCCATAACCCCCTCTCTCTTTCACTCCCGGCTTAAAACCTACCTGTTCCACAAATCCTACCCCCGTAGTTTCACTTCTTCCTCCCGGACTGCCTTCACGGACTATTGCCCGGACCGTTTCTTCTGAGCTACTCGTTTTTTGTTTTTAGTTTTTCCTTATTTTCTTCGTTTCTGTGCCGTACGCTAGATTAGGCTGGCCATCTCGTCAGCTTTTGAGAGCACGATGCCTAGTGTCACGTGCCTGCGACTGAGTGACGTCAGCGTTATCTGCCGTGTTACTTATTTACAGTTTCCAATCCAGGCCTGCTTTTCTTCCATGTGGGTCAGCCAGGCGGCGTAGTTGGTTTACCCAATATCGGACATCGGACGTTGCCGAAAATTTCTGTAGGTAGGTTTCTTGTACGGAGCGTACATCCCAGGGATTGATTTTGAATTGATTCAAACGGTAAAAATGGAAATTAGACATCCCATAGAGGGATCATTTGGTAGTGCATTTCCGGCGATCTGTGATCACTGCGTATAGTTATGGCGGCCTAAAGTAGCAAAACGTTAAAATTTTGTGAAAAATTTGTGCGTTTGTTTGGAAAAACAAATTTTTACGCTAAAATTTTCAAAATTCTATTCCGAAAGTTTTCATCGCAACACCGATCGACGTTGTTGCGTTCAAATGTCGTAAAATTTAGCCGACGGGAAATCGGTGAAATCGTGCGTTATTTACCTGACAAAAAAATTCGCCTGCCTCTCAAACTGTCGCTACTGCTCGGATCGCGCCCAAAATCTGCCATGGCCAGCCCCCAGCAATGTACACAGAGTGCTCCAGATTTCATCCAAATCGGTTCATTTTCGGCGAAATTATAGCCAAACGCGTGAACACCGCCAAATTGCCCCGTAGACTGAACCCAATATTCGGCGGAAGCCTATCTCCCAGCCGAATAAACATGAATGATCGAGTCTGTGAAATAATTAACCCGTTTCCTGTTTGCTGCAGTTTGCGTAGATTAATGGCTGCATATGAATGTATCATGTAAGTAATTTTGTCAGATGAACGGCCATAAATCCACGCAGTAATGTGACAATGACTGTTTGCGGTCCACACCACGGTCACCCTTCGCATGTCTGCGATGCTTCTGCAATTTCCGTAGGCCGACTGACATTATGTATCTCCGCAGTCCACATAGACTAAATTGCGATCAATTGTGTCTATCCATGGTGCCGTGCAATGCATTCGACAAAGCGCTGGAAGGCCGGACATTTAGTATCAGTATAGGGGCATACTCGTGTTTGTTTGTGTGTGAGTGTCTGTGTGTCTGTCTGCCAGCAATAACTCAAGAACGAATCTTTGCGAGTTTCCACGGATTTGTAGGCCTACTTGTTTATAGGTTATATGGTCTTAAGTGGTTGGATTTTTGAATGTAGTCATAGAAATGAAAAATGTAGCGGTGTTGCTATCAGTTTCCTGTGTTATAATTATTACAGTGTAGCACGGTAGTGCTTACACTGTTGTAAGAGCTACCAGCTACTCCTATGGAAAATGGCAAAATTTGGGGTATTAGAAATCCAAAACTCCTAAACGGATTGTTGCAAAATTTGGCATGAATGATTAAGTCGACACCACACGTTAAAAGTCAAACCGATCGCCCCAGTGGGGCGTTCCGATAAATGAGTGTGATATCACCCCTGCGCTGCATCACGACAAACGGCAAAATCACGTGACCATAACCACGCCCCTTTCGTTGGTGATATGTCATCCTGTTGCTAGAATTGATGTAGCCTATGTGTGTACAAAATTTGACGACTTTAGGTTCAGCCGTTCCAGTGATATGATTGGAGCCCCCTCCAATTTTTAATGGGTCACACAACCTGACCACGCCCCTATCAGGGACGGTTTGTCGTCCGTAGGCTGTGACTTACACATTCAATCTGTACATCAAGTTTGGAGTCCTTGCGTTTACCAATTACAAAGATGCCTAAAGCAACGCAAAATGTAGAAATTGCATGTTACAGGATATAAATGGTAACAACTGGCCAGTTTGCAACCAAGTGTAAGGGCGACAAAGTCATAGCTCTAAAACGGCAAATATCACTTTGGTAGGACTCCACCTAGAACGTTAACCAAGCCCTTGCTACCTTCTGTCGACTCCTTCTCGCCAAATTTCACCCCATCGGTGCAATGTGTCGCCCCTAAGTAACCGAAATACCGGCGGTATGCGCTGCACGCAATGCTGCCGGTAAAAACGCAAAAAAACGTCGAACATTTTCGTCCCCGGTAGCTTGGGAAGTCCGCATGGTGGTAGAGGAGTTCCGTACTGTACTTGCACCTCTAAAACACTTTCGCTGCTGACCATCCTAATATCTAAGTGATCATTCTCAGTACCAAGGCGAAACCAATTTCATTAAAATCAATGCACAACTTTTCTTTTAAGAAGTACTGCTGGCAAACAAATAAAAAATGACAAATTCCAAGCATCTCATAATTTCTCTCGCTGCTCGAATTCGACAAAAAGTATACGTTATATTATTAATGTTAAAATCATAGTGATAACGCATCTCACCCGGAGTGACGAACATTATCTGGCGCCTACATACTTAAAATTTTAAAATATGTGAAGCAGTTTAACACCCCACTCACCATTTTTTTCTGCTCAAACTTTTCTGCTGTATCAACCACGAGCACGAAACAGCTCCAGTCAGCTGCGACGGATAGAACGCAAACGTCGTCTGCTTGTTGTCAGTTTTTAACACGTCCACTTGGCCCATGATGCTCAGCGCGGGCACCTGCCGGCGCCGCCGCGTCGGGCCCATGCAGCCTACGTACGACCTCTGACACATTTGATGATCCGGTCTGTATGACGAAAACTGAATGTACATCCGATGGCACGCTAACGACAACTATTATCATGCCACTAACGACCTACCGCATGGCAATTTATATCATAGGCCTACTGATTGCGGTTCTCCACATAACGGAACTGTTCGTGCATATTTCATTGTGTAGTATGAATCACCTGTAGGACCATCTACTGTCAGTTCGTGACCTCAGAATAATCTAGGCTTAATGTATCAAGTAGTAATAAAACAATTGGCGTAACTGTTCTGACAGAGGCACAGAGTACACAACAATATATTAAACTGGATTCAGGAACGTCTGTCTGTATGGTTTATATGATTTAGGTTCAAAGAAGAAACAAGGTTTAGTGTACGTTTACATTTGGTTGAAATCCATTTCTACTTCTACTATTCCACGCTACATAAGTGATGTACAACACGGCGACATCACAACAAAACAATATAAAAATAATTAAATAGTTCGTTATATAATGCAATAAGTGGCAATCTAAAGCTATGTTCACACCTGATCAGGCGCCGCAACGCAACGCAAGACAACGCATGGCGCGGTGTGGCGCCGCGCAGAACCAGATCTGGTGTGAACGCAACTTAAAAGTCTTAATATTATTAGCCTATAACTTGTAAATATATTCAACAATCGATACTTGAATCTTTTTTCAAACGTTTCGGGTTTAATCAACCTGTAAAAGTTTACATGAAACCGACAACAAAGCAATAATTTCAGCGAACTTGGGAAGCAGCGAAATTCGACTGTTGCGTTGAATTGTATTGGTTTTAATCAAACATGAAGGCTATACTGGTATTGACGTAGGCCTGCGTAAGATATATAGGCCTAGCTCACTGTCAACGAAGCTATCAGTGACTCCGTTTACTGTTCAACTCAACTCAACTCAAAGTGTACAACGTACGCAGGTGCCTCAATCCACATATAAATCACCAACAATATCTACACTGTAAGTCAAACAAACAATACACTGGGCTTTTGACCATAACTTCGGCAAATGTAGACAGATTTTCAAAATTATTTCACTGACAGATTGCCAAAAACTCTATGCAATTATTACAGGGTCTTATACATAATTCAGCACGTCGTCGTGTATATTTTCGAGATAGCGCTAACCGCGGAGTTATCTCCTGTCGAACTGTATAAATTTTCTGTTCCACAATTGAAATTGTACTTTGTGTCGGTTTATAACTTCAGTACGGTCAAAGCAGGAAGCTATTTCCCCAATATTTCTTACTTTTGATTGAAGCGGTACTGGCTTGAATAGAAACGCTGTTCTTAAAGTAGTCAAACTTCAGGACCAAAGCACCATAAATTTTACAAATATTAATTTCGAAACAGAGTGACATGATTTGTACTTATTAGCAGTCTTCAATTTGACAATTTGATGATTCTCGCTTAACCCATTTGTATATGTTGTCTAGCCACGACGATCTACCAGTGTGTGAGGACATGCCATAACACTAAAGCATACACACTGTGTCCCAAAAACGACACTGCTCTGGCTGGACGCACATCAACCGTCTTTGATAACTTTTGATACAATGTTGCCAAGAACGTAAGCAGTCAAACGGTACTTTATTTTCCCACCTCACCTAACTAATGCTTCTGCACTACCTGGCGAAAAACAGCCGAAAATTGCGTCTTTTCACTTAAATGTTGAATGCTGCTTTGCCAACAGACACAAAGCACATTTATGTTATCACTTGGTCACAGCTGAACCACCCTTCATTCGCACAAGAATCAGCCGTATGCACCAGCACTAAACAAGACCTAGGAAGCGAGTATAGCATGCTACCGTCTGTTACCACACACTCATCTTTTACCTCATCTGTCATGATGTCGGTCATTGTGTCAAAAGTGGGAGTTGTTCTTTGGACTCTAGTGTACTGATGCCAACAATCTCGGCGAAATTCTAACGAGGTCACCCCCAACAGGAGCGCCAAATATAGATGGGGTAAGTTACAATCGATGACTTTTGACCAATATCTCGCTAGCCTGAAGTGAATTGTCAATGGATAGTGTTGGTTGGATATTTTACTATTTGAACAAATGTTGGTTGTTATAAAACACGTTGTTAGCGACAATATTATTTGCCCTTCAGCAGCACAGCGCATGTACCAGAGAATGGTCACGCTGAGACTTTAGCGAGCTGAAATACTCTGTAGAGGTCATCACCAGAGATGATACAGTTCAACAAACCGTAAGTAACTTCTAGTTAGATGTTTCTGTCTTCTATCGTGTTATATAGAGCATTAATTAAATGATACAAGCACGATTTCTTTAATTGCACAATATTCATCTTCTGCAAAATTTCTTTTGCATACAAGCGTACATAGCAAAGTTCTATAGGAATGCATAAGCAAATATCGGCTACACAGTAGTTTTCCAATTCTTCTTTTATTTCTGTTATTAGCTATCCATAATTACACTTCTGTTAATATTTGTATTTTCTTTCTATGGACTATAATTATCTTATTCAAATTTCTATGACGACGGCGTGGTTGTGGTCACAGATATATTAAATATTGGTTGTGGTGTGTAATAACAACTATAACAAAACTGTGGACTTAATTAATTAATCAGAAAATTAGTTGAAATTATTGTACGTAGGTTCTACTCAAGAACTACTGCAGCAATGTCATCGTTCATTAATGGTTAACGTCGATATAAAGTCAAATGCGACGCAAAAGCTTACGTTAATCGTACACACTCAGCGCTGTGTATGACGTGCGGTGCAAACATAATTATGAATAAGTTCATCTAAACTCGACGTACACATTACGTCAGCGAGCCAGGTACCCGCTAAGTTATAAAATACTATAGTTTACGATAAATGCCAGTACTGTTAAACTTATAGGCCATAGATAAGCATTTCGAAGTTTGTTTCTAAACTTCGGTAGCTTGTCACGTTCGAAAAGTCTACAGCAAAGAACGAAAAATCAAAAGCTGCTCTTGTTCAATGTTACTTACTTGCAAATACTTTTAAAAACGATTATATAATCAGCGTTATCTGTTCCCCTAGCAACAGGCACACATCTTTCGACGCAGTCCTTAATCTGCAGACAAAACATGAAACAGCCAAGAATATTAACAGCTATTAATTATTATATTAACGTTGTTATTACACTGATTTGATAATATTAAAGTTTAAGTCAAAAACAGTCTTTTCCTCAAAATGATCGGACATGGCTCGTTACAGATAGGAATAAACGTCCCGCGGGAGGTACCGCTAAGTCCGTGTACATCGAAGCGTGGTAGAGTAAGTTAGTAACTAAAATCGGTCGTTGACAAAGCAGATCGGTCGTAGTGTTGTCGACGGCTGCCAGTCTCAGCTCAGCTCAGCTACTGCTCCTTGAAGATGCAGGAGACGACGACGTACATCTGCTGGTCGACCGAACAGTGTGGAATGATGCTGCAGCCGAGCGCACTGGCGCCCTGGACCTATACACACGCATCACGGCATCTCAGACCGAGACGATGGAACGTGGACAGTACGGCGATCAACATTACGGTGAAAACTGGGGAGCAAACGTGCCTCTGAAAGTGAATAACATGCACGTTTCCCCAAAACTCCTTCTGTTGTCAAACTACAAAAGAAAGCATTTTTAAACTTGTTTCGCTATTTTCTGCGCTGGATTAAGCTGGCAGTCAGAGTCGCCATTTTCAAGAGTACGTTGGCTGGTACACTAGCCTAGGCTTTCATCGTTTAGAGTTTTTAAACTTTAGTACTTTGGTCTACTTTAACATATTTGCTTGAATAGTTTAAAGTAGAGTAACGCATCGACATTGTATGAACGAGGAAACGAGAAGTTAAGATATCATACGCTGAGGTCGTTCGGCGCTCGGTATTATTAGGCCACATCGCAGCAGCGGCTTATTGCTTACTGTCTGTCTGTCTGTTTGTTTGTTTGTCTGTCTGTTGGTCACGTTCGTACGTCCTGCAAGAACGGCTGAACCGATCGAGATGCCGTTTGAGACTGATTGACGTGTTTGAGTGACTGTATAATTGTTCTTCACTTCACTAACAAGAAGCTCAGCTGTCACAGAGGGACCGCGCGACGCGCTACGACAGTTGAAAACTTGTCAACTGATGCAGACAACTGTACGAGAAAAAATCCATTTGAAAAAGGCTTGAATAGCGAATGACGTTGAAGGTCGCTCAGTGTCATCAGCATTGCTACTGTTTCATAGGAACCATGTATTAGACAAGGGTCAAGTTCTCCCCACGTGAAGAGGCAATTTGGGAATTGTCCGGCCCACTGAAAAAAACATTAGGAGTCTGCTGCGGCGTACGCAGCAAAAGGAACCATTCAATCGTCAATAACGGCATGCAGCGAAAGGGATCATAACAAAGTCTATGCATTCAGTCAAATGGAACCTGTTTGAAGTTCTGCAGGATGCGATGAAGAGCTCTGTCCGTGCTGCCTTCGTTCGGAGCCCAGCCGTAGACGGCCGTCAGACGCATGCCCATCTCGACTTCCTTGGCGCGCACGTTGGTGAACTGCCAATCGTCGTTGTCAATCATGGCGCAGTTCGTCTCGAGGCCAGACAGGTTCTCAAGCAGGTGCGACCGGTCCCATCTCTACACGCGCAGACTCAATCAGCCATATTGCGTGCGAGAGTTTCCACTGCAGAATGTCGGCCAACAAACGGCGGTAAAGTATTCCGAAAAACAAATACTCGACGTAAAATAATTGTTATCTCTCACTATACAGCGCTACATAAAGCAGGCGAAGCAGCCAGCAAAGCAATACTGGCGGGCCAGTAATGACGTACGGCATATTAATCGACGCGGTTAGAAAGTTAAATGCGTAACTCGGTAAATCGTTGTTACATAATAATAATTACAAACATCGAAAACGTACGTTGCCAGTGTAGATTTCAGCGACTGAATACTGCTGGCGAGTGAAAGCGAGAGCGCGTGGAACATGTTTGATGTCTAGACAAACCAGCATTGGCAGACGTCAACTTGTTTGCGCTCTAGATTTCGACCCGTTACGCTTGCCGACCGCTACTTCCGAATTTCCGGGCGCGCGGGGCATGAGCCCGCGGGCTCGAGCTGCGCTCGCTAACCCTCCGTGACCATCTGGAGGGTATAAGGATGCCACACGCCAAATATCGTGCAGATCCGCTCAAAGTTGTGGCCGTGCATAAGGAACAAAGAACAGACAGACAGACAGGCTTTTTCAATTTGTCCAGGGAATTCGGAAGTAGCGGTCGGCAAGCGTAACGGGTCGAGCGCCGTCGGCGCGAGAATGGAACGTTATAGTATAAGACTATATAACAGCTGTGTATAACAATGGCAAAAAATGCAAAACTGAGATACATACACTAATAAATAAAACAACAAATAAGTATGTATCAAATACAAAACAAAATCTATCAAGTGCTTCACACGTTTTACTTTTTCCGCAATTGACGCTAATGTATAAGTATAAATTAAATACGATAAATAAAAATAAAATAAAACTCGATGAAAAATGAGTACAATACCTCCTTGGATTTCTGTAAATGTCCTATAAAAAGCAAAGACAAACACATTAAAAAGCAAGATTTTATTTACTATTCCGTTCAAAATGTAAATACAAATTCTCAACGATTACTGGGTGCGAGGTTTGAACCACTGCAATATTTTGTTAATGGACTATTAAGTTTTTGAGCAATCGAAGGCATTAGTTAGTGGCATGCATACAAATGATTATATCATTGCTGTCATCTGCGCCATCATTTTGAGGCATGTATATATGCCACACTTGACACACCGACAGCATTTCAGAGATCACAACGAACTACGGCATTGACTGACAAGAGCTAATCAGTAGATGAGATAGCGAACGTGAACTTTTTTACGACCATATCGCACACGTACTTCAAAATACCGAAAAAGCGAACCTACTTCGTCTAACAAATTAGACGATAGCTAGGCATTTACTGCGCATTAAGTCTTGAATTTATGAATCTGCTACAGAATTGCCACATTGCAGTTATAGAATATTTATACCGTGGGCGTCGCGCGGTCCCTCTGCAGACGTTTACTACTAGAAATAGTAATCGAAAATTGTCCATAATTTTGGCTTTGTCAACCACTTTAACGCAATGCGCCTTGAAAGTCCCAAATTCGGTAATATAACGTAAAATAAGGGCCATTTCGCCGTTCAAGGTCATTCAAGGTCACCGATTTCGGTAAAATCGAAAGCTCATATACGGCTTCCTATATCAATACGATAGCTAGGCAAGTACTGCGCATTAAGTCTTGAATTTATGAATCTGCTAAGAATTTATACCGTGGGCGTCGCGCAGTCCCTCTGCAGACGTTTACTACTAGACATAGTAATCGTAAATTGTCCATAGTTATGGTTTTGTCAACCACTTTTACGCAATACGTCCGGAAACTACCAAATTCGGTAAAATAACGCATAATAAAGAGCCATTTCGCCGTTCAAGGTCATTCAAGGTCACCGATTTTGGTACCAATCGAAAGCTCATATACCACTTACTATTAGTGATTAATACTAACTTGCCTCTTATCTTGCACCGTTTCGGAGTTATAGCATTCCAAATGTCAAAAATCGCAATATTTCGCCACCCCTCTTGCGTTTAAACCCCCTGACGGAGGGGTTCCCCTGAGACGATCTCCGTAAAATTTTCAGTGAATGTCAACGGATGGCCAAGGTATCAAATGGCGAAGAGAAAATGCCGAAAATTTCAACCGGCTGAGTAGGGTGCACGAACGTTACAGACGACAGACAGACGACAGACGGAACGGCGATAGCATATAGCGAACGTGAACGTGAGTTCACGTTCGCTAAAAAATGCAGGACAATGACGGACGAAGTTCTTGCAACACTCGTATACTGTGTGATGTACATACACAGCGTTGGAACAAAAGTTCTATTGAATTTCTTTTGTTATTGCTTGCATGGCAGTGTTTATTCCTGGTATCTTCAGGGGACGTTACCGCAAAAAGAATTTTTCCTCCAAACGTTCGGTGATGCGACTTAGAGATGATCACGATAAAGCAAATTGCAGGCGTGAAAACACACAGCTGTCTTCGATTACAACTGACTGTGTGGCAGTTCTACAACTGTTCTTCACTTTACCAACAAGAAGCTCAGCTATCACAGAGGAACCGCGCGACGCGCTACGGCAGTTGAAAACTTGTCAACTGATGCACACAACTGTAGGGATAAAAATTCATTTGAAAAATGCTTGAATAGGTGAATGACCTTGAGGGTCACTAAGTGTCGACAGTATTGCTGCTATTTCATAGGCCATACGTGACTTCCTATTAGTGGTCTGTAGTAAGTTAACAACGTCTCTATCTTGCACCGTTTCCGTACAGTGTACGTGCGTGACTGCCGGCGACCTTGAGAAGTCCTTTAATTTCGATAAGGCGGTTGAAGTTACAAAGCACGTGCGCTTTACGACGTAATATGTACGACGTAATATGTACTTTATTAACTACTTTATGTAAACATAAAGTAGTTAATAAGTAAAGTAAAGTACAGTAAAGTATACGTCGATTTGTATAGCGCATCGTCGTAACTACCTCTAATGCGCTCAGACATGGAATACATAGTGTTTTACCTGCAAATTACACCATGCCTGCCCTTACTCCACAGCCGCAGAGCATCACCGCCCTTTGGCTGGTACTCATTTTACTGTCCCACGGCTGAGTAGACCTTGGTGGTTGGCTACATACCGAAATAAAGTTCCGCCTCCGGGAGTCAAACCCGGACACGGTCAACCATCCCGTACTAACCGGGCTCAGCGTATGTTAACCTCGCTGTTCGACGCTACCACTACGCCAAACCGCCACGCTATACTTCCGACGTATAAAACTAAGAAAAGTTTTAGTCGTTCTTGAGTTACTGCAGACAGACAGACAGACAGACAGACACACACACACACACAAACACGATCTGTTATTTCAAATACTCGATCATTCATTTTTCGTCTATTTTGTTTTCCGCCGCCATTAGTTCAGATGTCCAGCGGCGATAGATGAATATCGAACGGTATG
>Ga0209780_1001455_pt1 | contig 15618 bp, 9 predicted proteins | sample WorMetexBAHAMAS2_FD_187384 | JGI IMG/M metagenome (GOLD analysis project Ga0209780, IMG submission 187384) | Marine gutless worms symbiont microbial communities from Max Planck institute for Marine Microbiology, Germany - Inanidrilus exumae... | ecosystem: Host-associated > Annelida > Digestive... | reverse complement strand
ATATATATATGCAGACAATTCTGTGAAGAAATGTTAAGTTATTTTTTAGAAATTGCATTTTTCTTATTAAGTTGATCTTAAGTTTTGTGTAAGTTCATCCTAAGTTTTTCTTAAGATTTTCCTAAGTCGCACTTTATCCTAAGATTTTTCTAAGTTTATCGTAAGATATTTTGTAAATCGGGCCCCTGGTTGGTTGGTGCAGGTAAGCTGGGCCATGGCAACACAAGCCGTGTTTACAAGCCGAAAGTGATTGAAGCACTTGCTGGGACGCATGTTCGTAAGGTTGTTTGCAGTGGCCAGTCCTCCATGGCACTGGCATTTTCCGGACAGGTATCACTGTCTCAAATCTTGTGTATGTTTGTGATTTCTATTTGTTATTGTGGAAGAACTATGATCTCTCAGCATATTGTAAGGTGTTAAGAATCAAAGGCAAGTGCTGTGATGTTAGTTCATTTGATACGCCGCCAGGTGGCTTCCGTCCCTCAGATCAAGCCAACCGACTTGGACTGTGAGTCCGTGTCTACATCACTGTCACCACTTATTATTATTACTCAGCCTGAATGCTGATACTCATTTTACCGTCCCATGGAGGATGGAAGGCTGAGTCGACCTAGGCACTGCAGTAAGGGTGTGCAGCTCGTGCCCAAGGCTGTATATCACATTATTAACTGTTAGACCACGTAACCTGCGTCTTGCCTGACGTTGGTTCCTGACAGTGCGATGGCCAGGAATCGAACTCACGACCATTGAGTTGTGAGTCTAATGCCCTAACCATTGAGTAGTGAATCTAATGCCCTAACCACCACTAGACAACTGAGCTACCTGCAAAGTATAAATTTGTATGCTAATTTGTAATCTCGAAGGCACACTGTAGGTTAATTTGTGCTGAAAGTGTCATCAAATTCCAACCAGCCAACCTGTGTGTGTGTGTGCTGTGTGTGTGTGTTATGTGCGGCTGTTAGGTGTATGTGTGGGGAAGCGGACCTGGTCTTGGCTGTGGTCCGGACACAGTCTCATTGCGGCCTCGTTCTCTTGACGAACTTCAGACACTCAACGTTACTGACGTTGTCTGCGGTGACAGCCACTGCTTGGCACTAACCGCCGGTACGTGTTAAATAAAATTAGTGTACGATACACTGATATGTTGATGTAAATATAGCTCGCCCGAAGGCTGTAACATCAGACCAGCAGCAGCAGTGGTAAGTTATAACGGATGACATTGTCGATGCTGTTTATACTGCCACCCACGACCACATCGGCTTTAACAACCTTTTTCAAAAAGAGGGGTTTAGCTGATTTTCCTCATTCTTCACACTTCACTTGTTTCGAAAGAGAAACGTTGGCAATAAATGGTACGGCTTTTTGTGAACTGGATGTCTTCTTTTTACCCAACCGACAGTATCAAAGCATGCACTGTGTTCCCATGGCAATCCCCTCTCACCCCTTATCCCTTCACTTCCCCACCTTCTACTCTATCTTTTGGTATCTTTTGCTTTTCCCTTCCTTACCTGCTTCATCTATTTTTTTGCTCTTCCATCCCTTCCCACTCTACCAGAATAGTCCCACACCGTTTCCAGGCTGGATGTCGTAGGAGGTGACTAAACCTGGCTTTAGTGGTTGTGTGTGTGTTGATTTTGTGTAATATGTGTTTTTTAGTTAAGGATGCATGCTTGTTTTTGTCATATTTGATTTAGTTTTGCCTTGCGGTGTGATAGTTGTCTCCCCCTGTTGTAGGCGCTAGCATAGTAATTTAAATGAGCCTCTCGATTCCTTTCCCTTTTTGGGGTGGCTGATGTACACAAATGCGGCCAGGGTTGAGTTTAGCTCAGTCAATTAACAGTTTATAATGGTAAACAGTGGTAAATTCCTGAACGTGTGTGTGTTTGTTTGGCAGACTGTGATGTGTATGCATGGGGCAACAATGCAATGGGCCAGTGTGGACTGGGTCACAGTCAAGGCCCCGTCACTAGCCCCAAACTTGTCACGGCGCTGCGAGGCAGTCGTGTGCAACAGATTTCTGCCGGTACTTCCCACAGTCTTGCATGGACGGCCATTCCTTCAGACAGGTATCCAGCTCTCTGCATGATCTGCTTTCAGTCTTTATTCTTGGACGCAACGCTGATTTTTGCCGATAATCGGGCGTGCTCAAGCGCCGAGGTCCGGTCTCAATCAGACAGCCTTGAGGCCAGCGCGTGAGCGAAATGCACTACCCTAGTGCTTTCAGTCTGAGCTCAATAACTAGTCTGCTTTTTATCCAATAGGTGAGGTGTAGATATATCATTTACTGTTTTTTTGTGTGTGTGTTTGTTTGTACAGTTATGGATTTTTCCGCTGAGGATAAAGCTCGCGGCGTCAAATTTTGCACTGTGGTTCACTGTCATCCAAAGCAGGGAATCTCCCATTTTTGTGAACTTTGCTACCCCAGAAGCCCAAAATCAGACGAATCGGCCAGCGCGCCCATGTTGTAGTGTGATGCTTCTAGGCTTTTGTGACTCACTTGTCTATCAAGTTTGCCCGGCTCGTGGACTTAGGATAGGCATGTGTGGATATACGTCAGTCCGCGAAGACCGACATACTTGTTTATGTAAAGTAACACATACACTGTTCTGTAACGCTGGGCGGAGCTTATGATGGATGTGTAGCTTCTTCAATCGGTCAACAGGTCATGTGATTTGTTGCAGTGGGCGGTAGGTTTGCTGCCTGAACTGCAGTTGACTTACCAACTTGGTCAATTGACAGAGACCACACTCGTTAAGGTTCTAAATGGTGGACATGCTGTAGGCTGTGAATTCCAATGATGTTGCCTTGCCGACCTATCTTTGGTACATCTGAGCCGTCAAGTGGGGAGAGTTTGATAGTAAAGAAGAGTGTCTATTGTTACCTGCACCTTGTATCTGTGGTTGTTCTGTGAAGGGTCTATCGGTCGTGGCATCGTCCATGTTGTGTCGATCTGCAGGAGGCAACGTTCAACTTGCTGCGACGGTTTATCGAGCGTTACTGCTCGTGTTTTGATGACGTCAGTCCACCGCAGCCATTTCCTTCACGATCGTAAGCAAATGTCAGCATGTACAATTTACGTGATTCTGTCTGTGACATGGGAGGTCATGTGTGTAAAGGTAAGATAATGAACGTAATTCTCTGTAGACGAGCGTGGGTAGTGTGCGGAATACTAGTCATCTCGTTTTTTGTCTTTTGTGCCCTATAGAGTTGGATGTTAATTCAATAAATCAAAATCAATGTTAATGCGTATTGGTCAGCGTTTGTGTGCTATTGAGTTTGGCAAGATACAATTTGCTCAGAGTATTGAATATTCAGTAAGCATTTCAATTGCTGTGTTAAGAATGTTTGTATGAAATTTTATTTTCATTGTTAAGTTTATTTGTGTTGTAGTCATCATCACTTCTATTGTATCATCAAAGTAGTTTGAGTAGCTGATGCATTTGTTTTGTTTGAGTCACCGGTTTATGTTGAATAAAGATGTACACACATCTAGATTGATAGACAATCATTGTGGTTAAAGCAATATGTTGATTCATCGTGCAGCGTTATTTATTGTAGGCAGTAATCAGATTAAGACATTTCTGTCAACGTTCCTACGTATCCTGTCGGTTTTGCAGTGACATAGTTATGGTTGCTTTGGATTTGTAGTTATGTTTGTCGTTGCTCCGTATTGGCTCAAGGGCTGTAATACACCCGGATTTTTTTGTGCATTCTATCACTATATAAATTGCTTGCTTGCTTAACTTCCACACTTTATTTCTTCCTTTTTTATTTAGTTCTTTACTTATTTACCTCTTTAAGAATTGGCCTGTTCCATTTCCAGGCCAGAGGTTGTAAGAGGCGACTAAACCTGGCTTTAGTTTTTTTGTGTTTATTTTGTGTCTTTGTATATTTTGTTACGGATGGTGTTTGCTTTTGTTGTGTTTGATTTAGCTTTTCAGTACTATGCCAATAAATTGATGGGGACGAATGTCTCCGAGATGACCTATTTTGTGTCAGGTGGGACGTGAAACCTTAACTCAATACGGTTGTCGTTGACTGAATGCTGTGTAGTGAACATGAGAGATTTGTTCAGTTGAGTCTACGTCTCCTCAGCATTCATCTGTCAATGGCTCTGGCCCGAGGTGTCACGTCGGCTGCCGTCACTGTCGTCGGCTCACAAGCTGGGCCGCTCAGGAATCTGCTGTTTCGTCTCATGGACATGAACTTGCCACTTGGCATCCAGCAGGTACCGTACTTACAGAGACCACACACATAGAAATGTTCAGTTAGTGAGTCTGATGTGGTTAGATATGTTTCTCATTAAGGTATTTTTCACCGACGTATGCATTCTACTCTTGGGTCAAAATTCGTAGGTCGACTCCTCAGAGTCGACCTAATAAAGTTTCTTCGATTTCAATGAAATTTGGTATGTAGGTAGAGGTCGATGACTGATGCATGACGGTATGCAGTATGACCCGACCCAAGGTCAAGGTCGAGGTCACGAGCCCTTGAAAGTCGGAAATTCGACCATTTTGAAAGGCTATCTCCTCCCCCATTTATAATGAAGGCTGGCAAATGACCACAGATTCTTAAATTAGGGCACAATAACTAAAGATTATCGGGGCCGGATTTTTTATTTTTGTCCGAGTTTTTATGTCACGTGACTTTGAAGTTGGCAGTAAGGAGTCGACCGTCAGTTCTGTATGGGGCTAATTTTCAGTATTGCAGCGAGCGATGCTCTTCTTTGTCACCATTTGATGTTGATGCAGCATGTTTGCTGTGGTATATGTGAGAGGATTATGAACGGGTTTTTGTTTATGTTAGATCTATTAAAGTTGAGTTATGCTATTACTGTGGCAGACTGTTAATATGCACAAAGTTTCTACTGCTGTTAATTTTGTGTGTAGTTCATAGTGTTGTTTGTAGTTGATTTTCTGTACTGTGTTTTTTCTTTTTGTCTTTGTACTACATATATGATTTCGATTTTAATAATAACAATAATAATAATAACAAGGTGTTGCCATAACGGGACGTAACATGACTGGCCCGCTATGTGCTGCCCCCTGGTGAGTTACGTTACATATGCACCGTGTTACAGATTAAAGATGATGACAGACGCCACCAAGCCTTATTAGTCTTCCCGCCACTCTGTGTGTAATAATAATCACATCAGCTTCTCTTGTGTTTTTTTCCTTATTTATCTGTTTGTTAGCAGCATAACTCATAAAGTGATGTGTGAATCTTCATGAAATTTGGGGAGTAGCTAGATTGTGGACCGGATAAGAGTTGATTAAACATTGAAAGTGATCCGGAACATTTCCTGTACATTGGGGATTTACCATGTACGCAATGGCTCAGTATGTTACAGAGTTTTCAGTGACGCCATTGCTTAAATGGCTGTAACAGCAACGGATAAAACAAGTGAATACAAGTAAAGTAAGTAAAGTAAACAGCGTATAGCAGTTTAGCATCAACTTAGCTCTTTACCGCTATGGGAAACTCACATGCCATATGGGATCACATAGCATTACCTGCAACCCGACAGAGGTGAGAATCCCGCCTTTACCCCCAGCCGAAGCAGGTACTCGATTTAGCGACCCCGGAAGGATGCAAGGCTGAATTGACCTATGTTATGTGAAAGCCACCGGCCGGGAATTGAACCTGCGACCTGTAAATCGCAAGTCCAACGCCCTACCGCGGAGACTATGCTTTGTAACTACTGTTGATATTGCATGCTGTGTTCAGATTCTGGTGGAGACATTGACGCTCGGAGCACCTCTGCTACTGCCTCCGTTGCATGAACGAATGGAGTTGTTACACTCGCTGCTACCTCATGGACCAGCCGGCTGGGACAGCCTTTCACCTGGCCAGGTTCACTAGTCTATTCTGATAGGTTGAGTGGATTAGATGATGCGGTTGCATCGAAGCCAATAATTAAAGGAGATGCTACCAGCAGTAGTCTGAATATGTAAAACAGACACAGTTTCCATTGCCTGACTGCAGCGGCGGTCACATATTAGTTATCACTTAAAATGTAAAGTGAAGTAAATGTATAGCAGTTGGCAGAAACTCTGCCACACCGCTATGAGAAACTCACATACCATATGGGATCACACAGTGTTACCTGCCACCCGACAGAGGTGAGAATCCGGCCTTTACCCCCAGCCGAAGCAGGTACTCGATTTAGCGACCCCGGAGGGATGCATGGCGGAATTGACCTATGTCACGTGAAATCCGACCGGCCGGAATTGAACCGGCGACCTGTAAATCGCAAGTCCAATGACGTACCAGTAGTGGTAGTATTTGTTGCCACAACCATCGTTCGCTGGTCAGTGACTTGATTGAACTGCACTGATGCTATATACGGCGTAATAAACTGCCTGAACACTATCGTCATTGGTTCTAGGTGTTCATATTGTGATATCAGTCATGTTGAGGTATCATTCGTTCCCTAAAATACGTCAGATGGATTTCTTGACCACTCGTCCTGCGATTTATTTGCTGGCATTAGACGTTCAGCCTCAAGTATACAGAGACCATTCTGTTTGGAGTTAGTGGTGTATCATATGTAATCTTTAGAGTAGACTGCAGTGATAGATAAATTAGCCCCGTACGGGACTGGCGGTCGACTTCTTATTTAAGAATCCGTGGTCATTTGCCAGCCCCATTGTGAATGGGGGAGGAGATAGCGTTTGAAAATGGCCGATTTTCCGACTTTCAAGGGCTCATGACCTTGACCTTGACCTGTGATCGTGTCATACTGCATACCATCATGCATCACTCATCGACCTCTGCCTACATACCAAATGTCATTGAAATCGAAGAAACGTTTTGTGGACGGACGGCGGACGAACATTTGAGACCCACTTTACTAGGTCGACCCGGAGAAGTCGACCTAAAAATTAATAAATAATTGTTATTAATAAGTAAATAATATAGCTACAATGTGCTGCTGCCTGGTGAATGTATTTTAGTTAAGAAGGCTGAGAGGCACTGCATTGACCATTGAGCTGTTGTATGCTATGCTGTACGTGGACAGAAGATGCAGCTTGACATGATACTGACGAGCCTTCAGGACAACGGCCATGTTGCCATTCTGCTGGGCTTTGCTCGTCCGTCTGAGCCAGTCGTGGCGTGTAGTGGTGGAGGTGTGTCACAGACGAGCATTCAACTTGCTGAAGTCCTGATGAAAACTCTGCTGCGTAACCTCGCATTTTATTCCGTGAGTGATGTCGGCTGTACGTCAGATTCATCGTCGTAGTACAGAGATTATCATCATCATGATCATCATCATCTTTGTTGTACGCTCAAGGCAGAGTTAAAGCAATAAAACAACACACATGAAATACACAATCAAACACGCACAGCATAAAAAATTTACCCTAGCCTAGGTATGGACCGTCCCCTGGAAGCAGTCCCAGATAAGCTGTTTCACAATATACACTGGCAATACGACAAGGTTGTGTGTAGTCAATTTGTACAAATCATACACAGCGCCTACAGCATCACGACAGCACAATGCAAGTGTTCTTAAGACGGGATTATCTGAAGATGCACAGGATTATTTGAAGATGATACAGACGTCATAAATGGGACCAACCGTCCTTCCATTAGTGGTCCGGTGATGGGTGAACACAGGATGAGGACAGGCCACTGTTTGCAGTCCGTGCTTTGTGTTTTCTTCACTGTTTTGACCCCATCAGGGCTCCGGGGCAGTAATGTGTTGAACTTCCTTCCTCGCTCCCTTCCTTCCTATACTTCTTTCTTTCCTTATGCTTTCTTTCATGCTTATTTACTTCCTTACTGGATTACTTCCTGATTTATCTATCTACTCCTTCCAGAATACCGGTAGACCCGTTCCGTTTCCAGGCCAGAGGTTGTAGGAGGCGACGAAACCTGGCTTTAGTTTTTGTGTGTGTTAATTTCATGTTGTAGTATGTTTTGTTATGGATGCATGTTTGCTTTTGTTGTATTTGATTTAGTTTTTCAGTACTAAGCCAAGAGATTGGCTGGGAAAACATTTCCGAAATGACCCATTTTGTGTTGGGTGGGACATAAAACGTTAACTCAGTTAGTCATTTAAACAGTGTCATCTTTACTGTAAGTTCTGTCTTGGAATAGAGATGGAACCATGTGGGAGATGTATGGTTGCGTGGTTGTATTTGCTGAAGGATTTGTGTCTGAATGAGCTGGATAAGAACGTTGATAAACAGCACGATGTCACCTGCATCTGCAGCTCAGCTCCATCAGAACATCTTGAGAATCTTCTCTCCTCACTGCAGCGCCATCTGCTGGCCTACTGCCACACTAACGCAGCAGATGACAATCTGGTATGAATTAAAAACTCAGAAACTAGAAATCGTTCACCGACCATGTTAGGAACATTTTTGGCTGACTAAAAAACTACACAGCTGTCGTTACTTATTTGCAGTTTTAAATTAAGGTCTGCTTTTTATACTGTTTCTTCTTGACTCTTGCTAGTCCACAGACAGCCATTCCAGCAGTTGCTGAGCTTGTTTCATTGTGGCCGTGAACTTTGACCTCTGAACTTGGCCTTAACACTTTACGTAGATATAGTCATGTTGAACCAGTGTGTCAAGTATCTAGCTCTGAGGTCATTTAGTTCAGAAGTTGTTTTTTGGACACACAGACAGACAGACAGACACATGCAGCTGATAGTTCCATCTGGACCACTAAAGTGGTTGCCGTTGTTTTCTGAACCCTCGTGTGGTTGTGGATGAGCAGTTTGTCCTCAGTTGTTATGTAGTCATCCTGTGGCTATGAATTGCAGCCACAATCGCCTGCTCTTACAGTGAATGCAGTCTCGTGATAAAGAACTTTGAAAACTGAAACGCATTTGGTGAAATTATAGACAAGGTTACAGTGACATCATGTGTGATTGACAGTCGCCAGTGACTAATCAGATTATGAATTTGCATAAAGGTAATGTTGTATATATGTAGCTTTTGGTAGTTCGTCCACATAAGAGTGTGAAGTATTGTGATCAGCGTGTCTGTTTGTTTATCTGTCTGTCCACTCACATATCTCAAAAAAACCACTTGTCCAAACTTTGGGAAATTTTTTATAGATATTAACTTTGGCCGTGGCTAGATCGTCCTCTGATGACAAAGCAATGTGTTAATTACTTCGGGTTTTTGTTTTCACATAATGGAGCCAGTGGGCCAGAATCAGAGGACGTTGTTTCGTCGTCCGGTGGCAGCAGCAGTTGAACGTCAGACCATGTTATGTTTGGTGGAATTTACCAGGTGGCAGCACTGAGAGTGAAGCTGCTGTCTATGAATGCAGGTTTGTTTTTTGTTGTTGACAGTAACAGTGATGATGATGATGCTGTTAGGTTGGTCCTGCCCTATCAGTGCTACACAGTCACATCTCGCTGGTCCTGCTGCTGGCAACTAGTCTGCTATCAAGACTAGAGTCTCTAGTATACATGACTCAATGTCCACCGGCTGTCAGCAACCGTCTCCATGGTGAGCATGCACTCTTCTTCTTTGTTTTCTCTCACCGTTAAACCGTCTCTTTTTCTTTGCTGCGTTGACTGTTGGTTGGTGACGGAAAAGGCATCTGACCTACAAAAAACCCGGGGACATTTGTCCCCAGAAGTTTTCCAGCGCCTGATATACGGCGCTATATAAATTTGTGTTTGAGTCGATTTGATTTGAAGTTCTTTTCAAGAACAAGTGGAGTAAGAAAACAAAACTGATTTTCAAAACTTCCTAAGATAATCTTAAGATTTTCCTAAGTTTTTCTTACCTTTTTAGGTCGACTCAACCATGTCGATCTAATAAAGTCTGTCTCAAATGCCCGTCCGTCTGTCCGTCCGTCCACAAAAAGTTTTTTTCGAATTCAATGAAATTTGGTATGTAGGTAGAGGTCGATGAGTGATGCATGACGGTATGCAGTATGACCAGGTCAAGGTCAAGGTCACAAGCACTTGAAAGTCGGTAATTCGGCCATTTTCAAAGGTATCTCCTTCTCCATTTATAATGGGGGCTGGCAAATGACTACGGATTCTTAAATTGGGGCACAATACCTAAAGCTAATTGGGGCCAGATGTTTGATTTTTGTCCTAGTTTTTGTGTCACGTGACTTTGAAGTTGGCAGTAAGTAGGAGTCGGCCGCCAGTCCCGTACTGGGCTGATTTATTTACCAATGTGATACTATGGTAGTGTGGTGTATGCTATGGCACTGTGTCTGTTTGTCACAAGTCAACAGTTACTCTATCAAACTGGCTAAAATGTATCATAAAACTCGTACTGACAGACACCTCCACACAAATACTATTCTGACCCTAACATCAGTAAACTCATTCAACTTGCACAGATATTATAGACTCCGTCAACAGTGTGAATTTATCTGATTAATGTGGTGATGTGACATGAGTTGTTGGTAAGTCTTATCTGTGTTTGTGGAATGTCGGCCGATGCAGACGTCTTGTACAGTGGTCCGGCCGGGTCGATGCTCTCCTACTTTATCCACTCCCTACTGCTACTGCCCGTCAGATTCGTCCGTCCGCTGCTTCATGATCTTCTCTCTCTGTTGCCGCATCTTGACAAGCTCAACGCGGCTCTTCCGACTGCTGCTGTTCTTGAAGCGGAAGAACTCAGCTGGTCCTCGACGCGTTCCGTTGCTGCTGCGGACTCGTCTGACTCCGAAGCCATGACACCGTCATGGACGTGGTTGATTGATGTTGAGCGGGCATGCACGCTGCTGATTGGTCGATGTCTTGGCGGCATGCTGATGGGAATTCCGCTGAGTCCGGAGGAAATAAAATGCCATTGTTGGATGAACAGTGCTCTATTCAGCAACGGCGCTGAACCACTAGACTGTGATATAGGTACTGCTATTAATATTGATATAGGTACTACTATTGATATCTATGCCATTGTTACTGGCCCGCCTTATGGGCCAGTATTGTTTTGCTCACTGGCGTCTGTCGTCTGTAACGCTGCTGGCAGGTCGGGTGTGTGGGCGGTCGGGCGGTCGACACTGCACGGCGGGCCAGTATGGTTACGTCCTTTCGTTACTCATGGCATGCTGTTGCATTATGAAATTGTTGCAACTGTTAGTTGTTATGATTTTAATGCTTAGTTGTTGACCAGATATGTTTGTATTTCCCTATGGATTTAATGATAAACTTTACAGTGCTGCACGGAGCTTTGTTTGATCAATTATCTCATGTTTGTGCAGTATAAAACAAGTTTATGTGATATTGTCACTGTGTGTCAGCGTCAGTTGTAAATTTATGCATTGCATAATCGTTAAGCCTCTAATGTGCTGAATGTCACAATGATTAACTGGTGTATTTGTGAGCTTGTTTGTGTGTTATTTTAGTTAAATTTGTATTTTATGTAGCTTTTCAGTACTAAGCCAAGAGATTGGTTTGGTAGAATGTCTCCGAAATATGACCTATTTTTGTGTCGGGTGGGATGTAAAACCTTAACTCAGTCAATCATTGCTGCTGCCTTTGTTTTAAATGTCCACCGTCTCCGCAACCACCTCCACTATGGCCGTTTCTCTGCTGAGCCTGGATTAGTCAGTTGCTGTCGATTTCTTCCTCCACTGATTTTGGAATTGAACATTTTGGATAAGTAGCCTGTGGTTTTTTCTATGTTCTTTCTGTCACTCATGCAACTGAGGAAACTCTATGCACCCACCCCAACCAGTGTCCTGGCCTTATCCTTACCTAATCCATCACTGGATTCCAGGTGGAAGGTGCGTAGGTACCCGATGTTGTTGTGCTCAGTCACAAGCTGTGATGTGAACCTGTTGCACAGGTAAATGGGTCGATGAGCTGATGTTGGCACTCGATGACCACGTCCAGTTTGATATGCTGGAGTCGTCATTAGTCACTGGTGGCGGCAGTTCAGTGTTGACATTTCTGTGGCAGGTAGCTGTTGGCTTACCTGCAGAACCGGCGTCCATTGTGATCGCTACAATGCACAAATCAGCCATACACAGCGGTAATAGTATCTCTTTGTCTTATTCTCTCTTTCACTAGCTACCAATACAGCGTCCATGTATGATGCTACACTCCAGCTCTGGCACTGTCGGAATCTGCCGGACCTGTTTCCAGGCTGGATATTGTACAAAACGAACAGAGCTGACTACATTTTGCGTTTATTTTGTGTTGCATGTATGTTATCTTTCAGTTTACTGGCGCATGTCTGCCTTCTGTGTTGCTAGGTTTAGTTTGTTTAGTACGATGCTAAGTGATTGGCTGGGAAGATGGTCTCTGAAATGACCTACATTTGTGTCAAGTGGGACTTAAAACATTAATTCTGTCAATCTGTGTTTGGTGTCACCTGTGGCAGGTTGTCCATTATAGCTAAATAATTTTGTCTTTCCTTTGATGGTTGGATTAATTGTCGTGTTTTTCAACAGACTGGGACACCGCTGACATTACTGATGACTTCCTTCTTGACGCCATGTCGCGGTTTCTCTTAGCCGCGTTGCTGAAACATTGCGGCCTGGCGTCGCTGCTCATTCACCTACATCAGCAAGATGCGACACAGTTTGTCAGGTCTGGCTACTGCTGCTGTTGTTACGACTATAGTCTCCGATTTTCATTGTTAGTTGGGTGAAGGCAAGGTTATCCGACCTGGAAAAAATGTGTGCCACTGATCCCCAAATGTTCTTTTCCAGAACAAATGGATACAGGATGAAGAAAGTTTACTGACATTAAAAACATCTTCTATGGTACATCCAGTCAAAATATACTAAATTTTATTTTAAAAGTCAACTTATATGATCAACTATAATTTCTATAAAGAAATCTTACACAAATTATACTTTTTCAATTAAATAATTCACCTAATTTCGGTTTACTTATTTAATCTAAATTTACTGTTATTGTTATAGTTTTTTTTTTAATTATCTTACCCAAGAATTAATACTTAATTAAATATTAATATTTATAATATAGTTCTACCTTAATTGTGCGATATGACCTAAATTGTGTCAAAAATGCTGTTAAGCTCTAACCAACCAACCAGATGAAGAAAGCCGAGAGGGTGACATGAAAAATGACCGTTCAATTGTGGAGATGACAATGGTCATGAGGTACAGGTCATAGGGTTTGGGTTTGGGTAGCAGAAATGCCCCACCTTTTCAGTGTGCTGTGGATACAACTCCAGGAGGACTTTTTATTTTCTTTTAGCCAACTCTGATAAGAGTATGATGGCTAAATGCCCAAACGGATTGAACAGGTTTTTGCTATGAGCATTACCACAAAGGACAGCTGCTTTGTATCTGATCGGGGTCCGAGTTTTTGGCTGGCTGTTACTTATTTTTAGTTTTAAAGTCAGCTTGCTTTTTAGCCACCATTGGCCATCGCAGCGATTGCTGAGCATTTGTTGTACTTTGTGCAGGAAGTGGGTGTGCCCTCTTTTGTACGGAGTCTACCAACAAGTGTATGAGGTGCGTCATCGTGTGTGGTCCCATCGTGGCCGAGATCGAGACATCTCCGCATCTTGTACGCCTCCGAGGGCCACGTCAGCCGACGTCGAAGTTGTCCAGTCTAAAGATGATGATGAGCAGCATCAAGAGAAGATCGAGGAGACGGAGCGTGAGAAGAGAGATTACGAACATCAGACTGAGAGCCGTTCTGAGGGTAGGTCCAGGCTTTTGCCAATGTCGTTGGTGATATCTTGAAGAGTTTCGGATGTCACTCTTCGCCTCCGACTCGAGCATGCTTGAATTTGTGCGCTATACAAATTTTGTAATAATAATAATAATGAACGGAAAGGCATTTGACCGGTATAAAACTGGTGTCTGTTATCCACAGAGGTTTCTCACCGGAGGAAGGAAGCTGGGTGGGAAATGGTCAGTTCATTTTCACGGATGTAGACATAAAGTTATCACATCCTCTTTGACGTTTTCTTGAAGGAGGAAATTGATCAATCACTACTTTCAGTTCAGGTGAAGTTGCATGTGTTGCGTGATGGCTCAGCGGTAGGGCGTTGGACTTGCGATTTACAGGTTGCGGGTTTAATTCCCGGCCGGTGGCTTTCACGTAACATAGGTCAACTCAGCCTTGCATCCCTCCGGGGTCGCTAAATCGAGTACCTGCTTCGGCTGGGAGTAAAGGCGAGATTCTCACCTCTGTCGGGTGGCAGGTAACACTGTGCGATCCCATATGGCATGTGAGTTTCCCGTAGCGGTGAAGAGCTAAGTTGATGCTGACTGCTATACACTTTTTACTTACTTACTTTACGTGTGTGAAACAGTTGTTTTTCTGTTATGACAGTGTATCGTGTGAAAATATCTGCAGATCAGGAAGATAAAGTTGAAAGATCTGTGGACGAAGACGAGACATTGAGAGCTGATCGCTGGTATGAGAACGTGTGTGGGCGTGTCATTGGTAAATGCATGTTCCTTCTACTCGCTGTGCAGCCAGCCATCCTCGGTAAGAACGTCTTGTGGTCACTGCTAATTGTGCCTCAGTTCTTGTTAGCTCTATCGACAAAAGTTTCAGTTGTTGAACCTGCTTTGTAGTAAGTGCAGATGAGCTGAACTTGTTGGTACTTTACGAGCCCGCCCTGATTCTTCTAAAGACCTTGGCGCTATATAAGCCATTTACTTACTTACTTACTTACTTACTTGCTTACTTTGACAAGTAGACTAAAAATGGAGCTGTTTGATGTAGCCTACTAAAATCAACTCGCATCGTCACGGGCATTGTAGCTACGGTGGCAGGAATTTGCAACTCGGAGGGTTGTATTATTTGACATGCCACCACAGTGTTGGTGCCAGTGGTGAATATCGGTCAGTGTCAAAGCTAGGGTTGTTAATTGATATCCGGATAGCCACTCGCCGCTGGCCGTTTCTGTTGTACTTTAAACTTTGACATGTAGTTCATTTATCTAGATGTGATATGCTGCCTGTCCGTTATGGACATACAGTATGCACCATGTATTGCTGCTCAGTCTGTCCTGTTCTCCGCCCCTCACGCCTCATCACAACTCACACATCAACCACCGACACCATTGCTAATAAGGTGACTGAGAATGGACGCTGTCGTGTCATTTGTGAATGGGGAAGCACATGGGGGAAGGACTGTTCCTGTTGCCGATTCGCTGCGCCTTTACATGGGAACAAATTACGCAATATTTAGATGACTTGCTGTGTAAAACACACCCTAAGATTAAAGCACGCAACTTTGGAACCCCCTGATTGAATCCCGCAAGTTTGAATTGTCAACCGAACATGCAACTGCCCACAAACCCTGAAAATTTTATGCAAATCAGTGCAAGGGGTATGTGTATGGGGGGCGTTTATGTTTCAACATTTAGTAAAATTTACAGTTTTTGGGGTGCCACATCCACCCATGCACTGATGGGATGAAATTTTGCATGGAGGAGTTAACATTCATTCAACTCCTCCATTCCAAATTTAACCTGTCAATGTAACATGTTTCCCCTGGGGCAAAAACCTCAAAATCAAAATGTAAATACTGGCGTATGCTGTGTGTGTAATTATGTAAACAATGAACAATTATTGCATGTTTTGCAATGTAGCTGGTGACAGTGAAGATAAGAATGATGACAATGTTTGTATTGATGATCGATCACTGTACCGAGGTATGTTACATTGGTTTTAAAATTTTAGGAAAATTCT
>Ga0209780_1001454_pt1 | contig 15619 bp, 11 predicted proteins | sample WorMetexBAHAMAS2_FD_187384 | JGI IMG/M metagenome (GOLD analysis project Ga0209780, IMG submission 187384) | Marine gutless worms symbiont microbial communities from Max Planck institute for Marine Microbiology, Germany - Inanidrilus exumae... | ecosystem: Host-associated > Annelida > Digestive... | reverse complement strand
GAACCAAATCTCGATTTTATCGGATGAACAAATATGTCATTTTTATGTCTGGTGTTGTAAGCGTGAATATCCTGGTTAAATGTCAAATAATTTTGAAAGATTTGTGGTAATTCTGCGGGATTATAGATTATTTTGTGGGTTAATTTTAGTAAGTTCAATTCGTACAGGTCTTGGATTCTAAAAGTGTCAAAATCAGCATAAAGACTGTTAGTAGGAGAACGGGGGGATTTACGCTGTAGAATTCTTAAAAGTTTGTTCTGCAGTATTTGTAGGGGATTCAAACAGTGTTTGGTTGCATTGCCATATAATTCAACTGCGTACGCTAAGTGTGGATGTATCATAGCAAAATAGAGAGCTTTTCGACACTGAGCTGTAAGATTACAGCCAATTTTATAAAATAAATGAAGTACAATCTGTCTGCTATTTCTGTAGGGAAAACGCAGAAAGCAACAGCCAAAAGTGATGACAAAATCTCGAGTATGAAGCAGCTTTGTCACCTTGCCGATAATCGTGGATTTCAGGTAGTTGATGTTCCTGGTGATGGAAACTGTGCCCTGCATGCAGTAGTACATCAGATGCTCACTCAAGGTATTCCGTTGGATGCGAAGTCTTTGCGACAACAAGCCGTGTCATTTCTCCGACAGCACCCACAGTTACTTGACGAGAATTTCCTGGTGCGCCGTGAATGCAAAAACATTGAGACGTATCTTGATCGCCAGTCACGGGATGGGGAGTGGGCTGATGAAGTTATGCTGAGGGCAGTTGGCGGGTGCATTGACCGGAACATTCTGATTCTTCACGACAACGGACACGAGACATTGTTAGAGTTACCTCATGCTGAAATTGGTGAACACAAGCCGTGTGCGATTTATGTCGGTCTGATTGGTGAGACCCACTATGTGAGCTTAGTGAAGGTACATGGTGATAATGAGCGAACGGCAGAGGAAACAGTAAAAATTGATTCGGCCGCTGAGGAAAAGAGCTCAGCTGTTAGCGAGCAAAGCGACTGGCCTTCAGTCTGGTCCGAAGAGGTGTGGCACGAAAAGCGCGAAAAGTACAAGTTCTTAGTATGTAACAGCGGCCGGCTGGGTTGCAGTTCATGCAAAGCAGTGTCAGGTTTGCAAGCATTTTCCGCGCAAGGGCGTCACTTGGCTGCAGAGTGGCTTCATTGTCAAATAATGCCCAATGGAAAGGGCAGACGCGAACAGCTGATGTCTTTGAGAAAAAAGCTATTTGTGCACAGCAAGTCGTCAACGCACAAGATTGCAGAAGCTATTTTACAGGGAAAGAAAGAAGAACGCATAGAGAACTTGGCAGAAAAGATGAGCGCACACGACGAAGATTTGACATGCAAAAGTTTTCGAACCGCGTACCATTTGGCCAAAAGGAACCGACCGTTCAGCGATTATCAGAGCTTACTGGAACTACAGGAACTGAACGGCGCAAATATTGGAACTGGTTTGAGGTCTCGGTACAGTGCGACTGAAATTGTAACACACGTGTCGGAAGAGATGACGAGACGGGCCTGCAAGCGCATTCTTGAGATCAGCCGCTGTTTCTCAGTACTTGTGGACGAATCAACGACAATTAGCAACAAATCGACGCTAATAGTTTACCTCAAATGTGTTGCCAATGACAACTGCTAGAACTTGACGACCAGAGAGCAACAACGATCACACAGGCTTTACTGAACTGTCTACGTAACTATGGATTCACTGACGATTACATGCGTGATCACTTTGTTGCGTTTGCATCTGACGGTGCTAGCGTGATGACTGGGAGAAAATCTGGAGTGGCTGCGCAGCTGACAAAGCTATTTCCCAAACTGGTTACGTGGCATTGTCTGAACCACCGGCTGGAACTGGCTGTTGGAGACGCGGCAGACGAAACACAGGGTATAAGCCATTTCCGTACTTTCATGGACAGTTTGTACACGCTTTACAGCCGATCACCGAAGACACAGAAGCACCTTCAGACAGTTGCTCGTGAGCTGGACATTGCCGTGAATAAAATTGGGCGTGTCTTGGGCACCAGGTGGGTTGCGAGCTCCTTTCGAACAGTAACTGCCGTTTGGAGTAACTTTGAGGCACTGGCAGCGCATTTTCGTGCAGGTTGTGATCCGGCGTCATCACAGTACGACAAAACGCTGGCCAGCAAGTACGCTGGCTTACGCAGGAAGTTATGTTCACCACAGTTTGTGAGTGACCTTGCTGTAATGCATGATGCACTGGACGAGCTTTCGACGCTGTCGGAACAGTTGCAAAACAGGACCACAACAATACCAGAAGCAGATAAGCTTGTTCGCCGTTCCATTCGTCGCATTGAACACATGAAGGAAAGCCCTGGCGATAAAATGCTCGAAGCGAAAGCCATGTCACAATCATTATCATTCGGTTCAACTCAGCTGACGACCAACAACAAGCACATTGCAATAAACACCAGCCAGTTTCTAACCAGTGTGGTGAACAGTCTCCGCAAACGTCTACTTGTTGATAACAGCTGCGATAACGTACTGAACAACAACACCAAGTCACTTCTTTCAGAGCTGTCTGTGATGGATATAAACTTTTGGCCATCGGATATGGACGTGGACTACGGTGAAACGGAGGTGCGTCAGCTCTGTCTGCGTTTCAACTTGCCGTTTGCCAGTACCAGAGATGGTTATTGTGACTTCAAGGACACCGGCGGCAGACAGATCACACAGAAACTGAAGCCTCTCGTGGACGCCATAAAGACCATTCCATGTAGTACGTCGGAATGCGAGAGAGGATTCAGTGCAATGAATCTCATAATGACAGATCTGCGCTCGACTCTAGTAACTGAGCACGTGTCTGCGTTACTGTTCATCAAGCTTCACGGACCGCCATTGTCGAAGTGGAAACCGCAGACCTACGTAAGGTCATGGCTTGTAAAGCACAGATCAACCACTGACAGTCGCACACGTGTTGCAGCCGCTACTGTTGAAGGAGACATACGAAATCCAGACCCACTGTGGGACATTTTATAAACAGTTACTTATGAGTATTGTGAAGTTTTTATTCTGGAGTCTATTCAGATGACTGTAACAGCAAATCGACCCAATTCTCAATCTTTTTTTTCACAGCTGAATCTAAGACAGCAAACTAAGACAGGTAGACTGTTGGACTTAGATACTGACAGTTAGGCTACTGTTGCGTTGAGGAAAATGTGTGAAGTCTGCCAGTTATTGGCCGAGGAAGTTGCGTCGGTAGTATAACGATTGTTTGCTATGAGAATGTCCATCGGTCCGCGGTCCGCAAGTACTGGGATGGGTGTCAGAACCCCAGCACAATCACTTCAGTGGCATGCAATCTGGAAAACTGTTGGCAATAGAGACATGGCTACTACACATGTGGAACACCACACTTAACAAGCTTTTGGCAGACCGAAGCTCTGGCCTATGTCGCCGTATTTCTGTTCGTCCGGCCGTCTGTCCGTCTGTGACACAAGTGTTTTGTGGCCGCATGCGCAAACCGACCGAGATGCCACTTGGCACAGATACTTGCGTGGATCCACTGAACATTATGTCTGACGAGGGTCCGGATCTGCACAGAGGGGAAATTAGAGGAGGGGAAATATTTGTCACAATATAGGACCCATAGATAAGCAACTCCAGCTCAGTTGACCTATATCTCGAAAACTGTTCGAGATAGAGCGATGATTACCATAAAATGCGAATAGGAAATCGTATGTCCTCTTTCGATCAGTGCCGGTCTTGGTATTGCAACACCACTTCGCAAATACCGTGTCGCATAGCGCCCGCTTCGGTCGGCCATCCCAGCACCTGCTGGGTTCTTGTTCTACGATGCAGGTCTCGATTAGACCAAAGTCACTCATCAGTGGCGCTGGGCTAATGGGAGGGCATGGGGATGGCCTTGTACTTGGTCAGGGTCACGGTCCCCCAGGCCACTGACGCGAAAACAATCGTGCAATTCGGGTAAATGGGCAATCTGAAAAATAGCAGAAAGGGGCAATTATCTCCGCGTCCTTTGGGAGTCAAAATGGCTAAGAGCTTTCGGCTTCAGGGGGGCTTCGCCCCCCTGACCCCTGACCAGGGGCTCTGCCCCTGGACCCCGCTGGGGGCTCCGCCCCCAGACCCCCGTTATAGGCTCGCGCTCCCGCGCTCGCCATGTCGCCAGCGTTCCGCTAATTCTGGACTTACCACTACACCACTGCTTACCCCATAGCTAAGCCTAAGCCAAGTCGTCAGTGTCTCACAGTCACAGTATAAATCACGCCTTCCTTCAGGCTTCGGCACATAGGCCCAGACCAACTTTAGCACTGATACTAGGACACGGCATTGCAATTTGCAATGACAATGATTCTCAGACGACTCACGTACACATCGTAGACTGACGAGACAGATGACGAGGAAATGATTTTCGATGAGGCTGCAGTCGTGTCGACGGTCGATCTCGCAAACCTCGAAGATGTCATGTGTCATGGAGTAGCGTTCAAGCGTCCTCAGCGCCAACTGACATGCCGCATCACGACACTTGGCAAACATCATCACTTTCCGCTGCCGAATTTTCGACTCCACAAATCGACTTGCTGCCGACATAACTGAAGATTCCTCATTTGCTTCTAATAGGCACAAATGCGATTATTCCTGTATAGTAGGCGTGGCATAATAGCACAGCTATATCACCATGGTGACTAGACACAGATAAATGCATAGAAATTGATAAATGAATATAGTATAGTTAAATATTCGTGACTATATACTGAGTAGTGAGTACTGACTAGAAAGAGACGACAGCATCGAGATGTAAATTTTATATATTCAAAAGTTCAAATATTCAATTTAACTTAGCTTAATAGGGAGTTGCGGACACAGACGTCAAACACAGTCTCATCTACTAGCATATGAAACATTATCACTTTATGATTTTTTCTTATCTGTTTCCGATTCCAGTCAGAACGGCTGTAAAACCAAATTTAACTCGTTGGTGCTTGGTGCGACCAAACTACGGTGTAAAATTTTACACCGTGACCAAACTCACCAAAGTCACCAAACCACCAAAACTCATCTAAGCGTGCTTTAAATGCATTAAATGTGCAATCGTTCTGTTACTTCAAAACTTCTTGAAAGGCTGGTCGGCAGTGGTCGCCAAAAAGCTGGTATCACATTTGAAAGCCCACCCTGCTGAAAAGGTTCTCGGGCTCTGGGCACGGTGTAAGATATTTCTTATTTTATATTTTTCTTAGAATATAAGTTATTTTACACTGTTGTTGGGTGAAGACGAAGAGTTGATTTGCACAGCCCTACAAACCTGTGTGTTTCCGTTTATGTTAATATCCCAAAGAATATATATGTGATTGTTTTGTTTATATGCAGTGGTTAAGATAATAAATAAAACTAACTGTAAATAATAGCAATTTGCGTTTTAGTATTCGTGTCGGTAAGCAATAGTGTAGACACCGATTTACTATTTGTACTGTGTATAAAATGTGGTAGTGACTAATACTTGTCGTTGTTGTACTTGTACTTGTAGATGATTGACCATAGTAGCATCAGCTTTAGAACAGGCCCTTGTCTTGGTAGTAGTCACCCAGCCGCTTTTTGAAGGAGTTGACCGATGGTGCTTCTGTGACTTGTTGCGGCAAGAAATTCCAGCTGCTAACAAATCTCTGGGAGAAGAAGAACTTCCTGGAGTCAAGTCTGCAATGTCTCTTGTATAACTTCAGACTGTGGCCTCTTGTATGTCGACTGGAGTCAGCTAACTATAAGAAGATCTTACTGTCAACATTTTCTTTTCAAGACATTATTTTGAATGTTTCTGTGAGATCACCTCTCATTCTGCATCTCTTCAGTGTTGTTAGTCCCAAAATGTGAAGCCTTTCCAAGTACTTCTTACTTTTCATCCCTTCTACACACTTTGTAGCCCTTTTCTGAACTCTCTCCAGTACCTCTTCATTTTTGAGAAAGTGTGGGTTCCAGCTCTGTGCACAATATTCTAAATGAGGTCTGATGAATGACTTGGAAATAACCAGGAAGTTGTCCTTGTCCAGTCCCTGACAAGCTCTGTTTACCATCCACAAGATTGACAATGCTCTGTTAGCAGCTTTATTACACTGTATACTTGACTTGAAGTCAGAAGTTGTGTAGACACCAATATCTTTCTTTTCTTCTGTTTGTTGTAAAGTTCTAAGGCTTCCAGAATCTCCTATCAAATGTGTTGTCTGGTAGCTGTGTCTTACACGCATGACTTTACACTTGTCGGGATGTAATTTTAGTCGCCACTTCTTACACTGTCGTTGTATATTGTCCAAGTCGTCTTGTAGCAGGTAGATGTCTGTTTCTGACGATATGTTTGACCGCATCTTGGTATCGTCTGTGAACATCTTGATATTGTTCTTCATTCAGTCTGACCTTGCCCATAATTCCAAACTGTGACAATTTGTAGATCAGTCTCTGATGCGATAATCAAGAAATATAACAGCATTTCCATAGCCTTTACACAGGGCATGTGTCCACTTTCAAAGGTCTCCAGTAAGTTGGTTAGACAGCTCCTGCCTTTCATGAATCCATGCTGTTGACTGGTTAACAACTGACCATTCTCCAGGTAGCTGACGATACTGTCTCTAACAATTGACTCCGTCACTTTGCAGGGAACACTAGTTAGTGATATCGGTCTGTAGTTATTTGAATCAGTTCTACTTCCTTTCTTATAGATCAGAGTTATTACAGCAGTCTTCCAATATCAGGTAATTCTTCGGCTGTATATGATTTCTGGAAGATTATAGATAAATATTCTGCTATCTGGACAGCACATGACTAATAGTAATGGATGTAGTTTATCAGGGCCTGGTGATTTGTCCGTCTTTAATTTTTCTAATTTCTTCTGTATTACTGTCTTGTTGAAAGATAATTTTATATCATCCTATGTATGGACATTTGTTTGTAAGTCTTTCTGGAACTCCTCCTCTTTCATGAATACCTGTTGGAAATGTTCACACAAGACATCTGCTGCTTCAGTGTCCGTTTTTGTGAAATCTTTGCTGTTCTTAATACTCAGCTGACTAACCTCTGCTCTAACTGTCAGCATTGCAAGAGTACAAAAATTGAAAGTTAATTATTTGGTGTCAGTGTCTATCGCTAACGCCACTGGCAAAGCACCTAACCGTGCTGATGCTAATCATGTGTTGTTGTTGAGGAGAAAAACAGGCTACTGAAGCAAAGTGACAAAAATAATTTTTTTAAACCACGTTGACCACTGCTGATTAATTTTTTATCAATGATACGATATGATACGATATGTTTAGGTGTTCATTTTGCGTCACCTTTCATATCTTCATAGCGGGTGGAGATAGAGACTTGAAATTTGGTAGGCAGGTTGATTCTTGCATATACCAGCGAACCAGCCCTCGGATGACAAAGCATCCTGAAAGGAGCATGGTCAGGTTGCGTGAACCATATAAAATTTGGTGGGCACCAAACATATCTCTGGAATGGCTGAAGCTAGAATTGTCAAATTTTGCACAGACTGTATCAAATTCTAGCCTATGGATGGCAAACCACCCCTATAAATGGCGTGGTCAGGGTCATATGACCCATTTTTCAATGTAGATGCCCGCAATCATATCTTCAGAACAGCTGAAGCGATAGTCACCAAATTTTGTTTGCAGGTATCAGACTAGTAATATAATATTACGTGTGATATAATGTAATGTATAATGTGACCCTTACTGCACCCTAATGGGAAATAAATGATAATATCACATTAATGGTGCCAGATATAGACATATAGTTGCAATGGAAGACTAATAGGAAATCGTATGTGGCCTATCGAATGGCACCACTGCCAGTGCCCTTTAATGACCTTGAAGGTCACGCTTGCTGTTTGAAACCATTGTATCTCCCATACATCATGAAACAGAGCATGAATTTACTAACATAGCACGCCGTGCCGTCCCTCTGTGGTAGCTGAGCTTCTTGTTAATGTTTGGTTTAGATTCTTGAGAACCAAGCCAAGAGATTGGCTGGGAAGAATGTCGCTGAAATGACTTATTCTGTGTCAAGTAGGACGTAAAATTGGATCAGTCAATCAACCACACTCAAGTTGTAATGATTAGTGGATTTTAATTTCTATTTGTCCAAATAATTGTATGATTCATTTTTATAATTCTGTAAGCTGTAGTACACTGTAGTAGTGTAAACTGTGCTATGAATTCCAAGTACTGTTGACACTGAAGATATCCGTGTTTAAGTTTCCTATTTGCATGGTTGTTATTTGGGTGTTTGACGTGTTTGGTTGTTGTATTGCAGGACACATGACATTACACGGCAGTGCTGCAATGGCTGAAGGAAGAGATACAGATGTGTCTAAGTGCAGTACCAATCAGTTTGCTGCTGTCAACGGCCATATAGCTGATGTAGCTGGAACAACGTCAGACTTTGCATCTTCAATACTTGGTCACCCTAGCACCATTTTGATTGTCACAAATGTTGCTGATGCTACATTCGTATCCACTGAAGTCAGGGTAACTGGATCTGTGCGTTGTACAGCTCGTCATTGTGTAGTCATTAGCACTGTGTCATATCTGCACACTGGGTCACTTGTCTCTTCACAAATTGCTAGTCATCACAAACACTGTGTGAACTTCTAAACTTTCCTTGGCATGAATAGTAGCTAGTGGTCAGAGAATTTTGACAAAAGGCCGTATCGCCGAGTTGTCAGCCCTCTCGGCTGCGAAAGGATTCGTCTGACCTTGACCCCATCTAATAATGAATTTATGGGCCCACAAGAGTCAGGCCCCCAAATGGCATCTCGATCATCGGTTTAGCCATTTTGGCACAGCTCACCCAAGAGACTTCCCATGCTTTTCAAGGAGCTTGCCAACCCCCCAAATTTCCCCTTTTATGGACCCCATTTATTATGTGGTTTCTTGGGCTCACCCGAGTCAGCTCTCCAAACAAGGTCTCAATCGGTTCTGCCATTTTTGACATTAGGCTGTTTGTGTGGAAGTAATCACATTGGTTTGTGTTTATAAATGTATGATAATGCAGTTAGTGGTGTGCATGCAGGAGAATTTTGAGTCATTGTTCCATCACTATGATGTCAGCGCCCAGTTTCAGTACCTGAAAAGTTTCCGGCGAGCACGCATCATATTTCAGAGTCTTGCGTCAGCCGCTGCTGCACACCAGCAACTGTACAATCATGAGTATCATGGCCAGCAGATCAAATGTTACTATGCACAGGTTGTTTGTCTGTTTGTTTGTCTGTCTGTCTGTGCTTGTAGTTATATTGATGCTGTGCTGTGCAGTGGTTAGTTAATTACGTGTCAGTTTAGTTTTGATAATAACTCTGACAGACATTCAAAAGACGCCTTAAAACCAATTTGTTTATAGTTGCTGCTGTCAATAGGATTTTGTGTTCTGTGTTTGTTGTGCTTTGCATTTTACATGTAACATTAGGAGACATCAGTCCACACTCACTACTGTTACTTACTGATAATATACTCTTACAGTCAAGTTCACTGCCACCAACAAATTCATTTCCATGATCATCTTCCAGCTGAAGATAGATGATTAGCTGGCTCCGCGTTGGTTGTCTTTGTCCACTTGATCTGGGGACTAATTGGCACGTAGGCCAGACTCATGCAGCCAGCAGTGACAAATCATTGACCTCATTGATGTGCACCAGCCGCATCATTTGTTAATCCATCAGTCTCTGGATTGCTCTCCAGCCCTAGCCACACATTTAAGTTATCAAAACCTGTGTAGCAGGTTGTGTATTGAGCGTCACCCGTATACTAAGAGCCACATTGACCAAATTCCGTATGTGTGTGTAACTACTCCTCCCAAACCACTGAACCGATTTGCATAAAAATTACACCAGCAAATAGAGCGTCTGACGCTGATTGCTATAGGCTACTTAGATTTGAAATATTTACCCCCACCATATTTAAAACCCCCCAAAACCCATTTTTTGGGGCCCCGTAATGGTAAACCAATGGGAAATAGAGGACTCCATATCTCAGGAAGTAAGTTAGAAAGCTGAAATTTGGTATGTGAATAGATATTATTAGGAGCTTCAAAAAATTTTCTGCTAGGTGGCGCGTACACACAACCGCGACGCCATCCTGGATTTTGGGACCCCCTCATATCTCAGGAAGTAATTGAGAGAGGAAGCTGAAATTTGGTATGTGAACTGATATGCACGGGAGCTTTAACACAGATGAAAATTGTCTCCGCTAGGTGGTACTTTTACAACACCACGACGCAATCTTGGATTTTTGGGACCCCTTATACGTCAGGAAGTAATTAAGATAGAAAGCTCAAATTTGGTGTGTGAATAGATGTGCTTAGTAGCTTTACTACTGTAGAAAATTGTATCCTCTAGTGGGCGTATTTGCTCCACCCCGTAATGTTAAAACAATGGGAAACAGAGGACTCCATAGTTATTAGTAGATTAGTAGGTAAGTAAGTAATAAGGAAGGTTTTGGTGTGCTGCATTTAGAAAAGATTATCACAACCTGCCCTGGTATTGATATTGCTTTAGACAGAGGGTTCGATTAGGCGGGAAAGGCAGGTTTTGGTGTGCTGCATGCAACTCAGTTACTTTATTCACCAGTCACTTACTATGCAGATGCTGTTTAGTTGTGATTGTTTTGTTAATTCAGTCCACACAGGTTTAGTTTCGTTATAGTTATACTGTAGTGTAATCGATAAACAGTTCTTACTTTGACACTCCAGGCACAACATTAGCTATGTTGGGATGTCACACAAATGAATGACAGATTTAACTGGATCACAAGCACAGACTGGAAGGTAGCGTCTGGACGTGGATGCATGGCTTGTCATTGATTGTGATGACAATTGACATCAGTGTGACACTGACTGAAGCAGTACGGCTAGCATCCCTCATCATGGCTCATAACTGACTGCTGCGGAGGCTGTTGATTACAGGTGGCACCGTGTAAGTGGTGCAAGCCAGCGTGATGATGATAACTGATTTATGTGCACCGTGTACCCTAGCAGTGCTACTGTCTGCTTCTGTTGAGTGGTCTGTTACTCAGTGGTTGTCGCATTTGGGCCAGAACAACTTGCGGAGCTGTCCTAGATGAACCTGACAAACTTGTTGGGGTTGTGTCTTTAATGTTAATAGACTTTGTCATTGTTTATAGTTTGTTGCTGTAGTATTATTACCCACGCCACGCGGCTGTATAGCCGCCGGCGTGGGGGTAGGGCATTCAGTCACATCTGTCTGTCTGTCTGTCTGTCTGTCTATTAGTTTGTCTGTGGTCTAAAAGGAAAATGGCTTGAACTATCAGCACCAAAGTCGGTAGACATATAGTCCATGACAGGACCTCAGCATGCACTGACTCTGAGGTCAAAAGGTTAAAGGTCAAATCTTAACCCAAACTGCCAGTCAGTGCATGTCAATATGACTGCGACTTTCTCTAGTTGTAACTAGTATGCAGACGGCTGATGCTAAGATATAAATAGCTCAGTGTATGTGATGTAGCCGCCAATAGAGACACGGGATGCGGACAACAAGTACCTGGAGCCACCAGAGCGTGATAAACAGTTCCTAATATCTCCACCGGCGTCGCCACCAGTCGGCTGGGAAGTGATTGGAGAAAGAGAACCTGCTATTAACTATGATCTCATCAATGCCATTGCTTGCATGGGCCCAGGTATCGTGACATGTACTTTCATGTGTACTTGTACTTTGGTTGTACTCACACGTACATGCAGGACGCACTTACATAAGAAAACAGCGTGCACCTGTCATGTTTGTTTAATACTCATTCAGCAAGTGGCTCAGAACTAGCACACCCTAGGAGTTGACTGTGACATTATTGCTTTGTGAAATTAATCATCTTCACAGTCAGACTTGGTTTATTTCCTGTGAGTGGTGCTGACAACAGAGGTGTAAAGGAGGACCAAAGCGACAGATTTAACAGGATAGTTTACAAGTCGTACTGGCTACGTGAATCCGTTTTTGATTTTTACAGTTTGAAAATAGACTTGTAAAGTTGTCAGAAGGCCACGTGCAAGGACAGAGATGGCGTTGTCTGTGCAGGCGAGTCGTATGAACTGCACGAGGGCAGCGACACTCAGCCATCAATAGTCGTCCATGTCTGTGAAGACCCCGTCAACTACAACAAACGACCGAAGAAGATTGTACAGACTCGATGTCCCGCGAGGAAACCCGACAACTACCCGACTTAGCTGCCAACAACGACTCATATATCACTGGTGAAGTGAGATTAGATGTTGACGACTACCACACCTCGAGTGACAATGTGCTTGTCCATGAAGGGCAGAGATTCGTTGATTAAAAGCTGTTGAGATTGTTAGCATTACGCTACACTGTCCCACCATCCTTGGCACTGATGATCATCGTCCACAGCTTCATTGCAACTGATGCTGCTGATGCTGCTGCTGCTTCACGTTTGTTTGTTTGAGTCATTTTCATCAACTCGTCGTCGTCCTGCAGTGTCTGATGATGTCAGCCGACACATCACTAAAGTCCAGTTGCATTGCGCTCCGTTAACTTTAGCCATAGCTTATGTCAGCTGTTAACCTATGGATACAGCCGACAGTCGTTAACTAAGCTTGCTGCTAGACCAAAACCAAAACTGAAATTTAGAAATAAAACAGAAAACGTATGAGGTACATGTAACTAAAGTAGTAAACGACATTTTTCTGATTGTCCGTAGCATCTGACAAGGATAAAGGCTGACTACACAGTGTACAGTAAGTAACGGTAAAGATTGAAGTGTGTTTTGTGGATAGGAGAGATGGCTTGATAGTGGTGAGTTAGAGAGATATTTTACCAGTTCTGTGCTTGTTCTGTTGTATGTTTCACGCCAATATGACTGCTGCGTTGTGAGTTCTGTAGTGTGCAAAGGTTTCGGTTGTTCATTGTGTGGACTTAGCTGTATATTCAGTCTGTCCGTGTGAGATCCTGTTATTTCTGCTTTATCTGTCCTCATAGTCAGTGTTCATAAATAATTTCATTGGCCAGTCAGCAATGCACTTTGTGCTAATGCTAGCATTATGACGAGATGCCTCAGTGTCGCATGTTTTTTTGCTGTTTGCCGGTACATTGTAATAATAAAATCATAAACTAGACGGGTTGCAGTGTATCTGGAGACACACCGCAGTATAGGCTCAAAGAGAGCGTTTCCCACCGGCGTACTCGACAGGCTCGACTATGGCAATTTTCTGCTGGTCGGGCTTCCTGCATATCAGCAGAGACATCTGGCGTCTGTTCTCCACGCTGCGGCTCGTCTGATGTATCGACTGCGTCGTTACGATCACATCACAGACGCTCTTGCAACACTGCATTGGCTGCGTCTGCCAGAACGTGTCGATTTCAAGGTGGCGGACATGGCGTATCGCGTGCTTCACGGCCTTGCTCCACCGTACCTGAGTCAGCTGACTCGCGTTGCAGACCTGCCGGGACGTCGTCGACTACGGTCATCGTCTTCACAGTCACTTCTCGTTCCGTCTTTTCGTCGGTCTACCGTCGGGTGGCGCTCGTTTCCTGTAGCTGCTTCCGTTCTTTGGAATTCTCTACCATTGGACATTCAGTCATCACCTTCTTTAACTGTTTTCCGTCACCGGCTAAAGACATTTCTCGTTCACAGATCATTCCCCCACATTCTATAGTTTTGCCGTACTCGCTCTCGTGGTCTCAGTAATAGTTCACTATTTGAGCCACGCTAAAAATCATGATTGATTGATTGTTTGATTGATTGATTATCTGTTCAAATTTCTCTACAACGGGACCGTGGTTTCTAGTATTATATGATATTATAGATATACACAGCTATCAGCGTGAACTCAAAGGCTGACACGACTGTGAAACGCCACAATGCTGTGTTTTCGCTGGAAACATTTAGCAGCATCGTAGCGGATGGTCAGCACAACGCAAAAACGACTAGAGCGTTTACCCATTACGATAACAATCTCGCGTTCCTTTTCCGTTTGTGTTCAGCATGCTAAGTATAGGCAGCATGGATGGTGTTTCGATGCGGAAGCAGGTGCACGTTCATTGATCACAGGCAGACATCTCGTGCGTGGTCTGTCGTGCCGTCTACAATGCGAAAGAAGCTGAACAAACGTGCGAGACATCCGTGATTGAAATGCGCCGGTCAGATTGTCACCGTAATCCGACACCGCCTCTGCCAGTCACGTCTATTCCGCCACCGACGCCCGAACGAATGACTGCACTACTGTCACGGAAGATTAATGATGCTCTATGTGAAATCCTTTCCACGTGTTTTCTTTCGCGATTTAGACAAAAAGCTCAGCTATCGCAGAAGTACCGCGTGACGCGCTGTGTCAGTTGAAATCTTGTCGACTGCTGTGCTGTAATGACACCGGTATTCTATATACCTTGATTTATGAGAGATTGGGAAGCAATTTACCGCAGGCCTATCCTACAGTGAACAAGTTGCATCTCCTGAACTGTCTGGGGAATGTTTTTGGCAGACTCTCCACTAAAGATGCCGGGAATAAACACCGATATTGATTGCACAACGTGGATGGTGATTAATTTGAGATTATCGTAACTGCTGTAGGCTATAGGCCTATAGTTTGACGTAGGGACGTGAGTCACGTGACGTTGTATATTCTACGCACGAGACGTGAGAACACACGCGGTGATAAGCAATGCGTGATGGATTCTGTTGGGGCTCTAGCTTGTTATCCTGGGTTTTTTTTATCCAGGCTGTCGTCGCCAGTGGAAATTATGGACGTGGACTGGAACCCGTGCATTCATCCATCGCCAGCTGACGGTCGCTCACGTGGAGCACTGGGCGATAATATCGGTAATTCGGCGGCACGGCCCGTGTCCATGCGGTCCTGTGGCCGTGACAAATGGGACGTTGCGGGGCCGAGCGGGCCGCGGGAGCCCCTAGTGCCTCCGGGACGACAACGCCGACCCGAGGCGGTCGCGGTCAGCAGCCTCTGCTACCCGTTTTTCCGATCGTCTGCGTCACATCGCGCGTATGTCAGATCGATCGAAACAGCTTCCGAATAACGGCCTCTGTATAGTGACGGACAGCGTGCGATGTGGTGAGACTGACTTGGTTGCCTGGAGTGAGACGTTCTGGTGACGGTGGTGTAAGGCTGAGTTGGGCGGTACGAGTAGGCCTAGTGCATCTTGACATCGTGCCAACATTTCACTGTGTTTGTTATCGAATCTTTTGGTTATGCTATTCATCTTAAACTATACTGTTTCGTTCGGACCCAGGTTGCAAATAAATAATACTGGCCTCAATCGGTGATTAGCTGTGAGCGCATGTAGCACCTCAGATACATCGCCATACCGTGACGCATGTTCCATAAAATACAGGAGTGTTGAGAGATTCAATCAAGACAAAGACCTCGACACCGCCTTGGTTTACACTTGCGTCAAACGGTAAGGCTATATAAATTGTACGAGCGAATTCATCGGTTTTTAGCAAACGTCAACGTATTACGTTACGTTTGCTAAATGCGATCGCAATTCCGTCTGTCGTCTGTCGTCTGACTGTCTGTCTGTCTGTCTGTCTGTGACGTTGGTGCGCCCTACTCAGCCGGTTGAAATTTTCGGCAATTTTTTTCACCATACGATAGCCCAGGGACTCTAGTTTTCTG
>Ga0209780_1001453_pt1 | contig 15625 bp, 11 predicted proteins | sample WorMetexBAHAMAS2_FD_187384 | JGI IMG/M metagenome (GOLD analysis project Ga0209780, IMG submission 187384) | Marine gutless worms symbiont microbial communities from Max Planck institute for Marine Microbiology, Germany - Inanidrilus exumae... | ecosystem: Host-associated > Annelida > Digestive... | reverse complement strand
ATTGAGAAGTACTGCTCCGTGGACGGCAGTGATGACCAATCGTGGAAGAAAAAAGACGAAATGGTAGCATTGATCCTGCGGTGAGTGTTGTTGTCACAGGCGGATATAGACTTAAACGAGTCTTTTATAACAATCTGATCGTTTGCCGATTTTACCTACCGCGTTAGCCCGGAAGATAAAGCAATCGGTAATCCGTCTGTCCGTCCGTCTGTCCTTTCGTTTGTTTTTTTTCGAACCGATTTATTTTTAAAGTTTAGTTTTTTATGTTTGTTTATAGCTCGTCCGGGATTGAAAGTAAGGGTCATAGGTCAAGGTCAAAGGTCAAAGGTCAAAGTCCAGCGCATATGGGCGTGGTAACGCAGTAACACAGTCGGCCTTACCTCGATCCTCGATTGAGGACAGGTTTTCTATTCCACGGTGAGAGCATTCGTTAACAGCAAGCAACACGATTCACAAACCTCACGCTTCTCAAATATGGCTGCTGCTTTCAATTGATAGTTTCAGTTCTTAACTCAAAGCATAGAATGCAGCTTTTGAATTTGTGTATTGCCATCTCTTAATTGCTATTTCACCAAATAAATGTTTCTTGATATTTTAAGCGTTATTAATCTGTATGTCTGTGCCACGTCGGCGAATTCCTGAGGTCGAGGTGGGGGAGACGGTCCATTCTCTATCGCACGGTTGTAGGAAGGCAGCGGAAAATGTTAGGTAAAAATCGCATTCTTAAAAATAGCCAGGCATTTTGTGAATATATTTTATTTTTGAGGGTAAATTTGGTAAATTTTTACTTCGCGACGCTACGCTAGCGCGGTATATGCTGTCATCATGCGTCCGTTCGTCTGTCCGTTCGTCCGTCACACGCCGGTATTTTACCAAAACGGTTAAACGTCGGCATATATTGAAATATACGCTGGCCACGTCGCATGCTGCCCTCTGGTGAGTTACGGTGAGTAAGCCGACGGGACAGACGGACGGACGGACGGACGCGAGACCGTTACATTACGGTTTACTCTAAACGCGGCCAGCGTAATAAAATTATTTTAAGCTGAAATAATTTTATTTCATACACGTAAGAACTAAGCGTCTAAGAATCGGTCACAGTCGAATGACTCACTCGTATCTTCTGTGTCGAGAGAGAGAGAGAGTCAACCCATCTGTGATCAATGCAAAGTGTATTTTTACGGTTAAACATATGCTTTTAGAATGTCCAAGTACTGCAGTCGTACGCCATAAATATTTTAGCAGTACTACGTTGAAAGCGCTGTTCTCCAATGTCGATGCACGCTGCATCCTTGATTTTACCAAGGAGTGCGGCTTTTACCATACCATGCTATCTAAATAACCTTTTAATCAACCCAATGTTTCTTTTCTAACACAATTCTTTGTATTTACTATTTGGTTCACCTTATATTTGTTGTTACTTTTTGTTTTTAATTAATTTATCGTATTGTTTTTAACTTGTACTGGAACCGAATAGCCTACTCTGTGCTGATGGTGCCGTTAAGCATCTACTCACTCACTCACTCACTGAACTGTTGAAGTTAGGCGAGCGACTATGTCCACTGTGGATAGTTCGTACGTGCATCCGGCGGCCAGGCGGAAAGTGAATTTAGAGAGCAGCGCGTTGATACGTCTACGCACCGGGAAGGCCCGACCGACGTCGCCGCTTCTGCGTGAAATACAGTCTTCGTTACAACCAAGCATCGACATCAGCTTTGATCAGTTCTGCTCCGTGAGCTTTCGAGTTTCTCTTTTTTATACCGGTTTATGGTAACAGAACTCTTATGGAAGACAGCCTTTGGAATTGATTTTTACGGACTGAATGCCCTTTCAGTCAAAAGCGTCATAGAACTGAAGGAAATTCAAAGCGCTGACCCGAACCAATGGCGTGGCCTCACCTTTCTCCGTGTACCATCACCGGACTCTTAACGGAAGGGACATTGAATTCCTTTACGCCGGCTGTCCAACGCCAATGCGTGACATGATATGAATAATATTTATTGCCACGAAGTTCTATTTATAATGTATGTAACTGAAAGCAATTGCACTGAGAACCGGTACTTGAGTGTCACCAAGGCTACTTGACCTGTGAAGTCCTGCTGGAACAACCAGGAAAGATTTGCCAGTGGTAAGAATGATCACCGCGGGCTGGTCGAACAAAAGCCAAACGTTTCTTCGAAAATGTGTTCGGTTCTTTAAACAAGTGGTGAAAGAATTTTGTCGAAAGGCCGCATCGCAGGGGACTGAATTTTCACGGGGACAATGTAATGTGACACCGACCAGTTGGCAGCATTGCAGTCGGATGGCATTGCATTGCCGTTATTGAGGAGTAAATTATTCTTTTGCTGCATACACCGCAGCAGAAAGTCCCAATGCTTTTCAGTGGGCCGGACAATCTACAAAATTGTCCCTTTCCGTGGGGATCTCGACCCCCATCTAATACATGGTTTCTTGGATTCATCAATATCAGCCTCCCAAACGGCATCTCGATCGGTTCAGCCGATTTTGCAGGGCACATCCCTGTAGACACACAGACACGCATACCACGCTACGTGCGACACCTGTAGCAATAGGCCACATTTATGCAATGCGTGAGATGAGGCCTAAATATACTTGTTCTGACCTACAAAGTATTATCTTGTGCGTTGTATTTTGTGTGAGTTAGACTGGTCCTGTGTGCTGTTGTTAGTTTTGCTTGCTGAGATTATGGGTAAGTGATTATTTATAGCACATTGCTGTAGTGGCAAAATATTCGCATTGGTTTGCACAGACGGAAGAGTTCAGTGCAGAGTTTCGGAATCTGACAGTAAATTCCAGTTTTACGAAGAGCTGCGGCGAAGACGATGACAATTTACAAGTAGGTTTTGTCTGTGATCTTTTGTGCTGAATTAATCCGCAGGGAATGCATCGCTGTTCACTACTTCCACTACAGGCTTTACTGTAAAAAATCCTGCTCTGCCGTCACATTATTGAGTGAGTTATATAAATTGCTAAATTTACTTCGCCACATTTCACGTACATCTTTAGCACCCACAACATTTCCCACTTCATTAGAATAACATGAAACCTTACCTTCTTAAAGTTAATTTTACGTATGTTTTTTTATGTTTACATGCTAATTCTCTTGCTCTAGCATCAGGTTATATATGTATAGATAGATAGACATATTATGTATAGTCAATGAAGACATTCATATGGTTTTGCTGACTACAGGGAAGTAATACCGTTAGTGGACCGCCATTTCCCATCGATAAAGCTAACAGCAGTTTAGTAAAAGCTCCGAGTTACTCGTCTGATCGTTTTGACGCGCCGTTTAATCCATACGTTGCGTGGAATAAGAATTCTCGCACGACATTTCCGCCAGTTTCCCAGCGGTCCGCTAGTGGTATCTATTCGTCGGAAATCGTGATAGATCAGGTAACGAATGACTCAAGATGCAGCTTGCTTCTGCGTTGTTAACATTTTCGCTTTTGCCTGCTTTAATCGACCACCTTTTAACTTGCCTGTCTGTTAGTAAGCGCTTACAATAGGCGTCGATTTATATAGACTGTAGTTACTTGCTGCACGCTTTTAGCAGCTTTGGCAGTTAACGGTAGACATACAGGGTGGCGGAAAATGGGTCAGTGGGCTTTTGGCCACGACGAGTTTAAAAAGGTGCCACTATACTTTTTGCCCGTAACGTCAACAGATGCTGACCGGTTTTCAAAACTCCTTCACTTTGGGACTTAGCAGTAAATTAGTAACAAATGGGCAAAATCGGCCGACTCACCTTAATTCGTCGCCTTGGCATTTCTATACGGAGTGGAATATCGCAATTCTGATTTCAACAGGTTTATCTGCGATTACCTGGCTACATCGTGTAAAAATGTGGGGAACTTCGGTTCAGTAACTCAGGAGTTTAAAAAGGGCAAAGATATAATTAACCCCCTCGTCGATCGGCAGTTTGGCTATGCGGCTCCATTGCTAGACCTCGTGGGGATCAGTACTGAGTTTTCTTGGACGACCACTGCTAATTTTTGTTTTACTTATACGCCAGAGGGCGTCGCTGCCTTGCCGCGCGGGCTACACGTTAGGCTCTGCCACACAGTTCTAGTTAATTTATTTTTAATGACCCTTTGAGTAAAGCTATCTCAGTATCCACCAGACCGATATTCGCCAAATTTTCACCGTAGGAATTTGATCCTGGATTAGCGACTTGACCGTCTTTTTCCGATGGCTCAAGGGGCGTTGCCATGGCAACCAATTTTATGGTCAAAATGGGCGAAATCTGCCGATTAATTTTCATGCGTCGCCTTGGCATTCCAAAACGGCTTGGAATATCGCCACTTTGATTTTAAAATATTGATTTTCGATGATCTGGCTACATTGTGTATACATTTGGTGAACAGTGGCCCAGTAACTCCGGAGTTTAAGATAGGCAAATATGTACCCCCGTAGTTTCTTTCATTAAAATAAACCTTTTAGACAAATTATCTCAGGATCCACCGAACCAATTTTTACCAAATTTTCACCATATAGTATTTGATCGTAGATTGCCGATTTGACCTTTTTCCGATCACTGAAGGCACGTTGCCATGGCAACAAATTTTAAGGTTAAAATAGTAGGAATCAGCCGATTAACCTTTATTGGTCGCCTTGGCATTATTAAGCGCAGGGGAATATCACAATTCCGATTGCAAAAGGTTCATCTGCGATGATCTGGTTACATTTTGTAAAAATTTGGGTGAACTCGGTACACTAACTCCGGAGTTTAAGAGGGGCAAAGGCGTAACCTTTTCGTCGATCAGCAGTTTGGCTACGTTCGCTTGGCGGCGCCACTGCTAGACCTTGCGGGGATCAGTACTGAGTCTTCTAGGGCGAGTCTTCTAGGGCGATAACTACTCAGTTTCGTTTCACCTATTCGCTAGAGGACGTCACTGCTATGCCGCGCGGGCTACACGCTAGGCTCTGCCACGCATTTCTAGTTTTTCTGTATTTTTCTTGGTTGTTGTCAGTAATTTTCCCTCGCACGCCTTTGGTACGAGATCTCTCATCCTCAATTTCGTCAACTGCCACCCTGAAAAAGGCACTTCCGAAGCTCTAGTCCACAGAGGCGGGGCAAGGGGAATAAATAAGAAAAGCGGGAAAAAGCGACGATCAGACTGGGCTATGAGTACCTTTATTTCGCCTTGGATGGCAGCACAATAAAACACACAGTATTACAATAAGCCACATAAAAAACATAAAATACAATATACAGAGCACGCAAACCAAGAAAAACTACAAAAAGTGAATCAAACTATCCCAACTCCCACTCCGAGAAAGTACGCAAGAAAGAACAGCCATTATTTCGAGTTTGATTTTCAGTACGAGTGCCCGGATGGACTCGTTTCCGAAATTAAGACGGTTGTTAAATTATCTTTGCTCACGTGCATGAAAAGTGAGGACATCAGCTTTTGGCACTTCATAGTTTATGGTGGCGGCTTCTGCTCTGGCTTCGCTCAGCCCTCACTGCTTGTTACCCATGCCCACGGAAGACACGGGGGTACTGTTCTCACCGCCAATCTTGTCTGACTGTTTATCCGCACGATGTGTCAAAACCGACGCAGCTATTATCGGTCACCAAACCCGATGAGTCGTGGAAACACATTTATTTCGTGGTCACGAGGACAGTCACAAAACAGTGCCGGCGTGGGTCTTTGCACTCTTGTGAGTGCTGGCTTTTTCTACTTTTGACTGGGTAACTCGGCTCTAATAAGCTGTATTCACTTGTTACTAGCGTGTTCAGCATTTTGTGCCGTTTTTTATCGTTTATACAGTCCGCACTAGCGCTTTCGTTAGTCGTATTTTCGTTGAAGTCGGTATGCTGTGGCTTTTTTCATATTTTCTGAAGTGATTCCCCGATCGCCTGCCCCCTTTTCAACCTGGTACGGAATTCCGTCGTACACTCTTCTGTAATCAGGGACCCAAGGTACGGGAACAAATCCACCTGCTCCAGTTGCTCATTCTGAATGAGTATGCGGCACGCTATGCCGTCGCTCGCCATTAGCTTGGCCTTGTCGACGTTGATGAGTAGGCTGTATTTACGGCTGACTCGGTCTAGGCGATCCACTAGCTCCTGTAGTTCTGTCTCTGAAGTGGCCAAGAGGATGATGTCACCTCTTGCTTAAGATTGTCATTTATAGTCATTCGCTACTGTTTCATAGTTATACTCACCAGGTGCGTTCTCAGTGCACCAAATTCGGTTTCCTAACCATGTCGCGGAAGTTCCAAACACTCCTTACACGCCCACCCCTTACACGTTTGGAACATGTTTACGTCCTTGCACACGGGCGACGGCAGTTTGTAGGTACTTGTAATATTTCAATGTCGCACTTTGTAAGCTTCATGCGCTTGTGTTACATTTGTTCACATTTTCAGGATTTAAGAATATTTGTGTAGGAACTTGATATACGAAAGGAATTATTGCTTTCACACACAAATTGATAATCATTGTAATATAAGACCCATGTACATGGGAGGCAGCGAGCGAGATTTCAGTCTCATATTGATAGAGTGAACCTTAATTTAAAGACGCCTACAGTCGTAAAGAGCAACTTCGCTCCCGGTGCCGTCGTCTGGCGAACTCGACCAAACTTGACGTTGTCTGACGTCCGACTGGTGCCGTTATCTGGCGAACTCGACGAAACAACGTCGTGCTTGATTTTGGCCCATTGTCCTCACTGTGTGAAAACGTGACGTCATCCACAAAAGCGGAAGTACATAACATATTGCGCTGTCGTCAGAGGAGGACCGAACCACAGCCGTAGGTAACGTGTATAGAAAATTTCGTGAAATTTGGACGTGTGATTTTGATATATGCGAGCTGACAGACAGACAGACATACATACATGCTGATGGCAATACTTCGGTTACGTGATGAAATGTGGCTGCGGATGCAGTCGATCGATTGAAAACTGAAAGTGAAAGTGAAGTTGGGAAAGACCGCCGTGCGGAAAAATGCAGTCGGTAACGACACTGTGCCAATTTCATTGTGGCGTGGCGGAGGTATATGCGCTGTACCGAATGATGTTGCTGTAGTTGGTTATTTGTCGAGATTTCTGTAGCTGAAGTGGTCGGTGCTACCTCGAGTGAGGGCTTTCTAATTGCTGTCGTTGTAGCATTAACCAGTGGGCATATGGATTTTGTTATAGTCACTAAACGTGTTGTCCACCGTGATTGTTCATAGTTAGATAGTTAGTTAGAAACGTACGGATTAATGTGGCATGAGCAAAGGTGCTTCTAGGACACGGTACACAAACTAAAATTCCGGGAACGACTTTGTGAAAAGAAATGTTTTTAATTGTCTTTAGAAGGAAGCCAGGGAAGTAGCGGTAGTGACACTGGTTGGAAGACTGTTCATACAGCACGGCTGACGTTAAAGGTAGGCTACAATGCAATAAAGTGGACATTTCGACAGCAGGGTAAATTGCCATAAGACTCAATCGTAAGAAGGCGATCAGTTGTCGCGAAATATTAAAGACGTTAATTCAAAAAATGACCGAATATTTTTTGTCGAATATTGCCGCATTTCCTACTCCAGTTAACGATAATTTACGGTGTTTGTAAGCTTGACTGTGTACTCATTTCTGTTGGTGTGAACACGGTTAGATATTTTCTGGTGGAAGCGTTCAACTTGGCAAATCGACCAAGAAGGTCTGTAACTAACTAGCACGTATTCTAGTGGCATGCGTATGACTTTACATTTCTTATTGTATAGTTTTAGGCCTCGTCGCATGCACTCTTGCATAAGATGCGGTCTATTACTACAGAGTGTGGTCTGTCTGTGTGTCTGTCCGTTTCTTGGTCACGTTCTTGAGCCCTTCAAAAACGGCTGAACCGATCGGGATGACTCAGGTGGGCCCAAGTAGCCATGTACTAGATGGGTATCGAGGTTGCCCCACGGGAAGGGGCAATTTGTTCAGCCCAATGAAAAGCATTGGGCGTCAGTGCTGCGACGCTTTATGCAGCAAAAAAAAATCAATATCGGGGCGACGGCGGGACTGCGGCAGCCGTGTGCAATGCTCCAGACTGCTTGGTGTCACGTTACATTGTCCAACGCGAAGAATCCGCCTACTGTAGTGCGACCTGTCGTCAAAATTCTTTGACCACTTTGTATTCTGATCATCATCACAAAGAAAGTCTTTAAACTTCTCTCATTCCTACTGTCAAATCTTGTGTTTTCAAACTGTTCTAACTTCTGTGTTCACTAACATTGCGGTGTAAGTACTGCGGATCTGATTTATTGGCACGTATGACTGGGCCTGGACACTATAAATACGCCGTGTCCCAAAAAAGGAAGACATCAAACTCATAACAATAGCTCCGACAAATCTTAACCGATTTTTTCATAATTCTTTCGCGTCTAGCGGGAAGCATAATGCATCGGTCTTTCGTCCGTCCGTCTGTCTATCACATCTTTTTAACGTGAATACGGCGCGCGGCACATACTTAACGTGACTCACCAGGGGGCAGCATGCGACGTGGCCAGCGTACATTTCGGCCGTTTATTATTACCCATCTCACAGCTGAAACTGAAACTTAATTGCCGTTAACATATTAACTCCACTGGAATTTATGTCTTATTTTATGTCATTGTTATCACAACCAGTTCAGTTATTGATGGCGGAGTACATCGGCATTTAATCGACTAAAGGTCTTCATGTTATAGGTTGTCCTGGTATGCTATTCTTACACAAAGAAAGCCCTCCGGCCAGAAGTTGGCCTGCAGTGTCGTTTGCGCTCTACACTGAAAAGGCAATATATTACATTGTGTCTTCGTATTATGTCATACTAAGCTTGTTCCTTGCTAGCCTGCTCAGCATCGCGATGCCGAAGGCTTCTGTTTTGCTGTTGTTACTTTCTTTCTGCTTTTAACGGACATTTGGAGACCAAGTATCCCAGAATATACCGGATCGATCTTCACCATATTTTCAGGAACGGTACACATACGGGTGGGCATAATCAACATGACCTTCTTTTTTCACCTCGCTCAAGGAACGTTGCTATGGAAACCGATTTTGGGGCGAATCGGCGAAAATTGGCATACCGATCTTCATTCGTCGCGCTAGCCAGCATTCCACGACTGATCAGAGGATCGCAACATGGATGCGCTCGTTAATGCCGCCGATGACCCATCTACATACAACAAACATTTGGTGGAAAAAGTTTAGTCTAGTAACCCCCGAGTTTAGCAGGCGCGTCTGTGCCGGGTGGGCTTATGCTGGACTTTGCCACGCATCTAGTTCATTGTACACTTTCAGCCGACGAAACAAGACAAGGCGGAGTTTGAGGAGGCACTGTGCCACGCGGCCCGCGGTCATCTGCCCGTTCGCATGTGGCTCTTCTACGAGTTCCTTGTACATAACGGTGAACTGGAAGGCAGTCCTCGCCTCGACAAAGATCTCTTCTTCTACTGCGAAGTTCTCAAATTCAAGGTCTCTATTTACCATCTGGACAGATTAACCAAGAGCCCAAAGAAGCTAAAGCCTTCGGCCCAATATTCTAAACCGCCCAGTAATTAGACAAGAGCTCAGCAAATGCTGAGATAAGCGACGCGGTTGAATTACATTAAAAATACCTATTCACGCCCGGAAGGCCAGTCGTTACTAGGCTGACAGTTTTTGAGGTCGCGTGGCTTTAAAACTAGTTGTAACGACCTTAGTTTGCGTAAAACTGGTAATTACTTTGTGGCGATTTGCGCCTCCGAAGAAACGTTATTGCAAGAAAGTTAGAAACGACCGGTATACGCCGTGGGCGGGTATACCCGGTCGCTAAAAAGCTGCTATTTTCAAAGCCTTTGAGAAAATTCGTAAATCTGTTTAATTAAATTTTTTACTTGTTTGCTTTCACGATGTCTTTGACAAAACTTGCAAAGTAAAAGGTAATTTCAGTAGACTTATTAAAGTCTTGATTGATTGATTATCCATTGCTTACAAATTATTGTAGAGTACTTGTGGCATATCTCAGAACACGATTCGGTCCAGAAAATCGGTCAGCCTCTAGCCTATTATACTCTTATCGTGGCAGGTAGTGATGATATTTTCTTGTTCAACGCCTTCACATAACGACGCCACCAAACCCCGTGATTGTTCTTTTCTCTACCACCACTTCATCGCCACATACTGACTCACGGTTGATGTCAGCAGCTATTAGTAACCTCTGCAGTGCCGTCTTGCCTCTGCGCGCTGCGAAATAAACCAAGTTAAGACAGTCATCTGTCTTGCAGTAGTCACCAATGCGCCGTCCGTTTATGTGTTCGACTGTCTGTCTGTCCCATGCCCAATTGCCCATAGCTCAAAACGGTGCATTTTAAAGTTAGTTAGTTGGAGTTTAACGTCCCTTTTCAGCACAAGTATTGCTATATCGGAGACGAGTGCGTTTTAAGACTATGGTTATTGTAGAACACTAATGGGAAACGCCATGCGGTCAGAACGTCCTTATCATCGGGGCTTTATTATTCAGTTGATTAAAACGTAACTGAGTACAAAAGATCACATAAAACAGTTTAGAAACGATAAGCAGTAGTGTGTCTGTGGAACTTAATAATTACTGGGCCGAGGCGTAACGCAAGAGCTCAATAAATGTTACTAAGCAACTGTCTTGATGCCGAAAACTTGCGTCGTCACGCACTATCTGGAAACCAATCGAGATAGAGCCGTAGATACTGCTGAACGTCAATAGGAAGTCATAGGCTGCCTACCATTTGTCGTGGTCCTCAGAACTGCCTAATCATCGGAAAGAACCAAAATGGCTGTCGGAGTGAATGATGGACACTTCGCCTACGGGACACTTCGCCTACTAGACAGTTCGTCTACTGTTTGGTCATTTCGCCTACAGATTGCTCTTCATTTTATTAACCAGACTACCAAAATAAAATAAAATCAGATATGTGCATTGGGTAATCTGTAGGCGAACTGTCCAGGCAGTAGGCGAAATGTCTAGTAGGCGAACTGTCCAATAGGCGAACTGTCCAGTAGGCGAAATGTCTCTTAGGCGAAATGACCAGTAGGCGAAGTGTCCAGCAGGCGAAATGACCAAACAGTAGGCGAACTGTCCAGTGGGCGAAGTGTCCCGTAGGCGAAGTGTCCAGTTACCGTCGGAGTGGGATTGGGCTTATCGTTTCGCCGCTGTCGGGACGATATCGCCTGTTCCAGCAGCTGATGTAGATGTTGTGACGATGCGTCCGGGCGTAGGAGGCGAGTCACGCGTTCGCTGACGACGAGACGTTGAGACGCAAAGCACAGTCGATGACCGAATGCTACGTCGACCCTGGCTGTACGGCGTCAGCCAGTCCGCAGGTAGACCCGCTATTGTAGGTTATACGTGGTGACTCGATAAAATCAGCCGAATGCTAATCGGCAGTTTCAGCACTTTCAGTCGTTGAATAGTCTACGTAGGCCTACGTACTCGCATGATTGTCTGCAATATAAACAAGAATTCATCAGAATTTGTTAGTTTTGTGACCTGTCTAATAGGGCCTACGAATTTTATGCAGCGTGAACGTATGGGCTGGCCACCGGAAGTGAAATACGATCCAAGTCTAAAATACAGACATTTGCAAAAACTATTCGGCTCTAAGACTCGTCGAATGGTGGCAAGGCATCGTCGTTGCTCGTAGAATATCACCGCATTGGTTATTTAATAAATGTATTATTTATTTTAATCACTAATTCTTTCTCTAGTTCATTTAGAGGTATACATTTTATTCATATATACGTTGGCAGGGGTCTACCCGGAAAGGAAAGGAAGGAAAGGAAGCGTATTTATATAGCGCCTTTTATATACTATGTATATCTCAAAGCGCTCAGGCATGGATCACACAGTTTTACCTGCAAATACACCATGCCTGCCTTTCTTTCGTATGCGTTCACCAGATGGCGCCATTTCTAACTGAGGTAAGAGACATCTAATTGCAGCTTACTACTCATCTATCGACCCCGAAGGGATGAAAGGCTGGGTTGGCCTGGTTGGTTGACCTATAGCGGACGTTTTACCCACATAGCCTAAGTGGTCACCCGTCAGCTACAGGTCGAGCGCAGGACAGAGAAAGTACGTCGGCCGAAGACCAACGTTCTACCACTGAGCCACGCAATCGGAGAGGGGATACCGTACGGTGCATAGCTATGTGCTGTGCATAGCGCCGTCGATATATTATATACTGCTCAGAATGGGGGTAGGAGGTTACGATTTGTTATGTGCGTTATTTAAGGATGGGGTAGTCTTTGGAGGCGGTCTGCATTATTGTTATATGATGTTATATGGGAGTGACAGGGTATCAAAAATGATATTTTTGCATTACGTTGATATCTTGTCGTAAGTGGTAAATAAAAAGTCACTCGACTTAAATAAGTCTTCAATCCGCCACTGTAAAACAAGTATGTCGGTCCTCATTATTGGGCCAAAATGTACGCTGGTCGCGTTGCGTGCTGCCCTCTGGTGAGTCACGGTGAGTACGCCGACGAGACCGACTGACCGACGGACGCCAGACCGTTACAATACGCTTTCCGCTAAACGCTGCAAGAGTAACTAATAAATGACGTTAGACGCAGAATGGAATTGTGATGTGTACATAGATTGATGTGAGCGTTGAGATGCAGCAGAGGACGTTGAAGGCGGCGCAGAAGTACGTCGCCGGGAAGGATAAGAACAGTTCGGTGTTTGATGAGGCTCAATCAAGTGCGTTCAACGAGATGCTGCCGTACTGGCTCACGTTCTGCCGCAACTACACACCGCCGCCCGCCAACCGCCCCATACCGCGCACGTACACTTTACAAATCTCCGTGTAAGGTGATTGTGATAAATACTTGGGCCTAGGTCTATACACGCGTCATCACAGAATAGCTAGATGCGGCCTGTTGCTACAGACGGAGTAGCGTGGTCTGTGTCTGTCTGTTGGTAACGTTCGAGAGCCCTACATAAACGGCTGAACCGATCGAGATGCCGTTTACGTGTGTGACTCTGGTACGCCCAAGGAACCACGCATTAGAAGAAGTCCAGATCATCCAAAGGAAAGGGGCAATGGTTGGGGGTTGTTTAGCCCATTGAAAAGCATTGCGAATCGTTGCTGCGGTGTACGCAGCAAAAACATCAGTAACGGCGTCAGCGCGACTGCTGCAGCCGACTGTATCACTCTCGAATGGCCGATGTTACGTTAACTTTTCCCCGGTGAAAAATCCGCCCCCTGCGATGCAGACTGTCGTCAAAAGGAGCACTTGTTGATTTTTCGACGATTTTAACGATCGATTTTTATTCCTGATGAAACGTTGAGATTTTCTACGATCTCCGTGTCGTCGCTGAGCGCTTGTAACAGCTGTGTCTGCTTGCAGTGACGCGACAAATGCGAGCTCGACGCCGGAAATTCGAAGAGATTCTTCGCTGGACGCCGACGTCGGTAAAAAGTCTCAACCTGCCGCGTCTGACGTCGTCCAGATACGCTTCCAACAGCATCTCGTTTACCATCAGTGACGGACTCCGCTGGAAGGTCCACCTTTGTAATATTTACCCATGCCGACGGACGGACGCGGGGGTACGGTTTTCACCGCCGTTTGTCTGTGTGTCTGTTCATTCCGCACGAAAGCCGATGCAGCTATAGGGACACCGAAGTTGACGTAGGTGATGATTTATTAGCAATAAAGGGCCATAGGCCACTAACATATCACATAGTAGTGCATATAGCAATAGGTAAACAAGAGACAATGACAATGCAAAGTTGCAAACTACATAAACAGATAAGCGATTAATATCTTGTAAATAGGTTAACATGCACATTATTAATAGTTTTCTTAAATAATAACAAACTACTAAAATTGACTGTGGACGGTGGCAAACTGTTCCACAAACCGGCAACACGTTTAGTAAAAAAATGACGTCTCACCTTGTGTTTTAAAAGATCTAGTAGGGGTTGCCCCTGGTAGGAACAATATCATCTCGTAACTTAAATGATTTTGACGTTTGTACATCATTGAGCCTGAAAATGATTTTATATGTGAGAACCAAATCATGGACAATACGGCGTTTTTCAAGACTGTACTGCTCAAGCGACTTTAGGCGTGTAGGATTGTCTAAAGCGCTGTATCTCGGAAGGCGTTCGGTGTATCTTCGTTGAACTGATTCAGTTTTGTCAACCAGATAATTATACTGCGGCGTCCAAACAGGGGACGCATATTCTACGTACAAATGTTCTGCGATGAGTCCTGGAAATCCATTTATTTTTGGAATCAAACGGTCGAAGGTCAAGGTCACGAGTCACAAAAACGGTGCCGGCCTGGATCTTGACACTCTTGTGAGTGCTGGCTTCTTCTAGTTCTGTTACGTTTAGCCAACATTTTCAGGTCTCCGACTGGAAAGACACGTCTGCAAAATACCTGTTTATGTGTTGAGTGGAGCATCAAACTCAAACGCTGGTCGCTTCTACGTTCGTCGAACTGTTCTGATTTCTTCTTGCTGCGAGTCAGTGGCGATCGTCATTTTCGTTGGCAAAACGATGTTGTTATTCGACTGGAAGATAGGTTTCAGCCGAATATTGGATTCTCTTTACGGGGCGACTTGGCGGTGTTCACGCGTTCTGCTATAACTCCGCCGAAAATGAACCGATTTGGATGAAATCTGGAGCACTCTGAGCACATTGTTAGAGGCTGGCCGTGGCAGATTTTCGGCGCGATCCGCCTAGCAGCGACAGTTTCAAAGGCAGGCGAGTTTTTGGTTTTTTTGTCCATAAAATGACGCACGATTTCATCGTCGGACAAATTTCACGAAATTTGAAAACAACAACGTTGATCGGTGTCGCGGTGAAAACTTTCGGAAGAGAATTTTGAAAAATTTACGGTAAGGGGTCGTTTTTTTGGAAATTTCTCGCTCGCAAAATTTCAACGTCTTGCGACTTCAGGCCGCCATAACTACGCAATGATTACAGACTGCCGGAAATTCACTGCTAAATGATCCTTCTACAGGATGTCTAGTTTCCATTTTTACCATTAGAATCAATTCAAAGTCATCCTTGTGGTCTGTACGCGTCGTACAAGAAACGCACGCTCCAATTTTTCCGATACGTCGCGTCGCATGCGGATGACATACGGAACAATGTACAACTATTCTAGTATATCAATACATTCGCATTCACCAGATGGCGCCATGAGCTACATGCCGTACATTACACAGAGGGTTATTATTTCATTTACAATTCCGGAGAATAACTGCGCAAAAATACATTTTTCCGGCGGCACTATGTTTCACGGAATTACAATGCGCTCAGTAAAAAATGAAATCTACAGTGTGTCTCAAAAAACAATGCACTTGACTTTTGATCATAATTTCGTCAAGTGTTACGTTTCAAGTAAAACCGATTAATTCCGATGGTATGAGTGAAAATTTAGCCATTATTTGAGATTTGTACATTTCACAAGGTAGTGTAGCAACACAGTTAGGGTGAGGTGGAAGACCCTGTGACGTTCGTTCGTTCGTTATTGCGGGCAGGGGTCCAGCCTACTCTGGACCCCAGCGCTGAGACCTTTTATGTCGGTCCAATGCGCCAGCCCAGGGAGAGGAGGGGAATTGGTAGGTGTGTGCGGTGTATGTGCGAGTTGTGTAGGGTGGAGGAAGGGTTAAG
>Ga0209780_1001452_pt1 | contig 15629 bp, 7 predicted proteins | sample WorMetexBAHAMAS2_FD_187384 | JGI IMG/M metagenome (GOLD analysis project Ga0209780, IMG submission 187384) | Marine gutless worms symbiont microbial communities from Max Planck institute for Marine Microbiology, Germany - Inanidrilus exumae... | ecosystem: Host-associated > Annelida > Digestive... | reverse complement strand
AGCAATAAATAAGTAAACAAATAAAGTTAATGGGCGCTTAGCACTGCACTATATTTTGTATATTATTGCATATAATGCGTATGCCATAACTATGGACAATTTACGATTACTGTCTAGTGGTATACGCCTGCAGAGGGACCGCGCGACGCCCACGGTATAAAAATTCTATAACTACAAGGTGGAAATTCTGTAGCAGATTCATAAATACAGGACTTAATGCGCAGTACTTGCCTAGCTATCATCTTGATAGGATGTCATATATGACCTTTCGATTAGTACCAAAATCGTCTGCAGAGGGACCGCGCGACGACACGGTATATTATATAACTGCGAGGTGGAAATTCTGTAGCAGACGCTAAAATTCAAGACTTCATGCGCAGCACTTGCCTATCTATCGTCTAATTAGTTAAACGAAGTAGGTTTCTCTTTTTCGGTATTTTGAAGTAGGACTACGTGTGTGCGATATCGTCATTAAAAAGTTCAAGTTCGCTATCTCATCTCCTGATGAGTTCTTGTAATACACGCATCGTTGCAACTATCGCGCAGCGAGCGTGGAATGCCGTTGGTGTCATCAACAGAATTCCGTACTACCAACCTGTTTAATGTTAATTAAACCGTAACTGTGATCATCAGATTTTGACTACCACCAGAGTTGTTGATAACATCGCATATTCCTCCGCCAGCGCACCGTTGTGAACGCCGACCATCGTGGCGGATGAACACAAATTTTCGGCGGTAAGGCGTCTGAGCATGAGACTTCTTGACCCGTCGACAAACGCAATTTTTACATATTGCTCCTGCGTCGGAATTTATTAAGAGATCTTTTGCGTCATATAACTATAGTCCTTTGGCTATCGTGCAGCGTTGTTTGTGTGATTCTATGTTTAGCCGTTTTGGCACAACTACGACTTGTGACGGACAGACAGAAAAACAGACAGACAGACGGACGAACAGACACGCGATGACAGCAAATACCGCATAGCTTAGCGTCGCGCAGGTAAAAACGCATCACGTAGTCTATGACCATAAGCTGAGAAAGCATTGTCGCTTGTCTACTGCATGTTACTAGAAGGACCGAAAATTAACGAAAAGAACAGTTACTCAACAAGATAATTCTCAGCTGCCGCTGACAGACCCACGCGATGCAGTGCCTCGAGCCCACCATGCTGTACACAGATGTCGACGTCAATGTGATAAACTGGTGACCGATGACGGTCACCAGTTTATCACACTGACAGTCCACCTAAATTGACAGCACCTGAGACGATCAGACGTTCCGGATGTATGGTTGGTACCCACCAAAATGAAGATATGAAAAGCGATACAAAATGTCGAAAATGGGGCGATTTGGGGTAGTTATGGTCAATCAAGGTCACTAGAAATAGCACCATTCGATAGAGCACACACGAGTTCCTATTAGTGTTCCATGGTAACTATGTCCCTATCTTGCACCGTTTCTGTAATACAGCGAGATATTGGTCGAAAATCGCCCATTTTAACCTAACCCTCCTCTATTTGGCGCCCCCGTTGGCGGTGACCCTTGGAATTTCGCCGACATCTTTGGCACAAGCAAATTAAAGTCCATGTGCTATACTATGGCGTTGTGTGTGTGATCCTAGGTTTAGCGGTCTTTAACACCGATTTGTCACAAGTACAGCGCTAGCATAGCATCGCGCGGTAAAAACCGATCAGTAAAATGTCCGAACTAAAGAAGCTCTCGCTCGAGATCGCACCGACCATTTTAGCAACATTTTCTTCCTATGATCTTAAACTGTGCCTAATGACCTTATCGTACGAAACTGGCCTAGACTGGGTCAAATTATGCCAGATGTGTAGGTCGTAGGTCATTTCATTCGTACGCGCACAGACACGCACAGCAGGCCGATAACACTCCCCGGACCACTAGAATGGTCGGCAATAAACGTCGGAAAGTCCCTGAAAGAAATACGCTGGGTACTAGCAGCAGTCTACGATGTACAGGATTTGTGGAATATGCCAGTTTTAATATTACATTAGTTATTTAGAGTGGCCTTAAGTACAAGACTGCCAAACCACTGCAATACACGGCGTACAGAACTAGAAACGGAAAACATTAGTTAGGAAATGATTGGGAGAAAAAGCCAGTTTTGAGGCGATTCCGAAAAACAGTCAGCGTTGGAGCAGGCGGCAGACTGTTCCAGAGGCGGCTACCAGCCACCGGAAATGCTCGATCGCCGACGGTGGACAGCCGTGTACGTCGAATCACCAGCTGCGAGGATGACGACGACCGAAGACGGCGGCGGTTTTAAGCCGGTAGTGACGAATCGAAGGACGCGCCAACTGTACGCTACGTGTACAGTACGCTGCAGATACGTAGGCCTACAGTCGTCATGAAGTAGCAACTAAGATAAATGCGATACGATACGATACGGTAGATTTACGTGAGCGCAAAAGCTGACGAGATGGCCAGCTTAATCTAGAGTACGGCACAGAAACGAAATAAAATAAGGAAAAACTAAAAACAAAAACCGAGTAGCTCAGAAGAAAAGGTCCGGGCAATAGTCCGTGAATGCAGTCCGGGAGGAAGAAGGCAGTCCGAATATGCAGTCTTGCTGACAATATTGTAGGTCAGAGTTTATTACGCTGGCGACGTCTAATGTAATGCAACGGTCTGGCGTCCGTCCGTCCGTCCGTCAGTCTGTCGCATCGGCGGATATTCAACGTGACTCACCAGGGTGCAGCAAGGGACGCGGCCAGCGTACGCTTCCGTCCGAGTATTATGAGGTCAGACATACACGTAAACCAACAATCAAGCCAATACTGGGCAGTTCAGCAGACAATCTATCACCTTTAATGTAAGAAGTATAAAAGTGTTATCCTTTCTTCAGCTTTTACGACGGATGGGCAATCGATCTTGCTGCCTGTTCCGCAGCATTACAACATAATGTACGTCTCACTAGTACCGGTTACTGTGTACTATGGACTGCATTGGAAACACAAGCTGCAAGCGGCAGAGTTGTTTTATCGTGTTATTCACCCGAAGACGAATATTGCAAATACTCTATGGGCCAAAAGAACGGCCTTCACGCGTTCGGCTATAACTCCGCCGAACGTGAACCGATGTGAATGAAATTTGGAAAAGCATGAGCCAAATGTTGGGGGCTGGCCCTGGCAGATTTTGGGCGCGATCCGCGCAATAGCAACAGTTTGAGGGTGAGCTGAAGTTTTGTTTTCTTTTGGTGAGGTAAATAACGCCCGATTTCATCGATTTCCCGTCGGATAAACTTTACGACATTTGAATACAACAACGTCGATCGGTGAGGCGATGAAAACTTTCGCAACAGATGATCGAGATGCCGTTTGCGTCGACGACTCTGGTGGGCCCAGGGAAACCCTTGTTGCATATTGCGGACCGCTTCTGATGATATTGTATTGTGTTTATTCAACACAATACAGCCTTCTAGTTTTTATTATGGCTTCGCCACCCGTGACCCGACAGCGTCGGCGAAGGCATTATGTTTGTAGATTGTCCTGTTCGTCTGTTCGTTCGGCCGTTCGTCTGGTAAGATATTGCTGTCACGATATCTCATGAACGGCTTGAACAATTTTCATAAAACTTACAGGGAATAATCAACGGCCCCTATTGATGACCTGATTACATTTTGGAGGTCAAAGGTCAAAGGTCAAGGTCACAGCAGTCCTAAGTATGTCGTAACGAAAGCACCTACGTCAACGCTGTGGCGTCGAAGCATCAAAATCATCATCACTCGTTTCGTTAAACTAGATCGCCCATTGCAAAGTGTGGCTCTGACGCGCTCTTTATCTCTTCCGCCACGTAGAGTTTTCGGTTTGGATACACAGATTGGACCTGGGCACTATTCGCGAAACAGCAAATATAGCAAGCGACTATTTTGTGTACCACTGAAATGAAGTATTTGATCAATGCACAATGCACGTAACGTAACTGCGTTGCAAACTGCAAAACTGCAAGTCCTTGATTTTAAAATGTTAAGGACTTTTCTCAAGTCTTAGAAAGATCTTTGCCTTGGCCTCGATCCAAGGCCAAGATCTGCAAATGGTGTCCGCGATGATCTTCGAGGCCAAGGCCAGGCCTCGAGAACAACAAGACTGATCACAAGTATTGATTACGATCAATAATCAATAATCGATCACTGTCAGTATATCGAGTGTTGTGTAGCTTAGAGTAAGTACCATGCACAACCAATTGGCAAAGTACGTATGCTATTTGCGGACGAAGTCAGTGAGGTAAATAATATCGATGACCCGACGTGGTGCTTGGCCGTGGAATTGGACGCTGTCGTGTCCGGTATCTATAGCGACGGGTTTAAAGAGCAGCTGCGGGGACTGGTGAGATATGGAGTGACGTATATTTGCGGTCACTTGGCGCCGCGCGCCCCGCTTGATAAGTAGCTACATCGACACCGAGTTGAGGTCATGCAGTCTCGTTTGATGGCTTCTGTGACGCTGTGGGCTATTTCTTCGATCCCGGGATAGATGCAGTACGGCGGAAACACATAGATAGTGCTCGAAAGTCACATTTTTGTCCTGCAGTGCCTGCATCTGGTGTTCCGCTAGAACTGATCCTGTTTGAATTTCACTAAGATCGTTGGTGAGAGAAAACTAGAGGCTTCAGGCTGTCACACAGTATTAACTGCTTGACGACGCGCTCATTCGTTTTAACATAGGATGGGAATGATATGACAGTATTTAGGAGCTTGACATCACGTGATAGAGAGTTCTGAATCTGTTGGAGACAGGTTATTTGAGACTTAAGGAGCTTGTATTAAATTGAACTATAGTAATCAAAATTTGGAGTGAAAATGGAGATGGCAATGGTACAAGCAGGTCAGTAATCGATGTTTGGCCGGATACAGAGAAGTTGACGAATATGATAATAGCACTTAAATGAGTGGAAGAAGAAGCGTTGACTGTCATCTGCATAAATGTGGTGGTCAAGGAAAAGGAAAGAGATGAGAGTACTAAAAGGGATAGGATGCACGAAAGAAGTAGAGGACTAAGAACAGATTCGTGGAGGTGTACAAAGACGATAATGCGCAGTTTGTTTCAACTGCTTGTTTGGATGTCGTGCGTAACTATATACATTTTACAGCGCGACATTAACCAAACTTTGACACTTTTTGCTAATATTTCGACTAACGGTTAGATTTTGGTAGAAAAGTTTAAGTTCTGTAGTGATTGTGATTAAAAGCAAGGTAGCAAGTTGTAATGTGTTTGTAAGTAAGTAAGTAAGTAAGTTGCCTTTTATGTCTCAAGACATGAAAAACATCCGACGACTTCGGCAGTGGTCGCGATTTCCAATCTCCGCATCCACGATAATTTGACGAATGTTTGCTGAGGACATCTTGATGTCAGCCATGAGTTAGTAGTTACTACTACTACTACTACTGCAATATACTACATCACTGCCCATGCCCAGACGATGCTGGTATGGTCGACCAGTCGGTCAGTAGGTCCGTCCACACTGCTGATCCGCAATAAATCCTTACGAGAACCCATCTCGTCGTGAATTTCATCGAGACGATTGGACTGCGAGACCGGCGACGGTATGGAGTTTAGCTATGATGTATTGTGTAACAGTATGGTACCAGCTCTGAGCGTCTGAGAAGGTAAAGTAGGTACCATGTTACATTTTACTTATATTACACTTATAGTGGGGGTAAATCCGCCTGGAATTCTGGGAGACGCTGGCGGATCCACAAAGCTTGGCTGTGCGGGGGCGAGTAGTGAGGTGTGGGGAGGGAGCATCTCTTCCCACCGGAAAGGGGCCTGGAGAGGGAGAAAAATGAAATTGTTCTATTGAAATGTAGTGTGTTAGTGAGTTCTGAGCGGTATTTTGACCGTGCACTTCTCAGACGAGACGCTAAGCTACCGAAGAGGGACCGCGCGACGCGCAGTGTTAGTAAATTCTTACTATTGCTATGCTTTACGAAGTGTTATAGTTAGTAAGGTTTGAATCAGCAAAGGTGACCTTCAAGGTCATTCATCGGCAGTGGCAATAGTGCCATTCGATAGGCCACATACGATTTCCTATTAGTCTTTCATTGCAACTATGTCTCTATAATGTACCACTAACGAGATATTATCACTTATTTTCCTAAATTTTAAGAGGTCACGTGACTCTGAACATATCACTTTTGGAGGTAATATGCACATATGCACTAGTACTCATTGTGTATCAATTAGCACACAAAATCTGAAGTGCCTAGCATCACCAATTCAAAATATATGACTGCGGGGCAAAATTTAAAAAAGAGTCATGTGACCCTGCCGACGCCCATTAGGGGGTAGTCTGTTATCCCAAGGCTAGCACTTGATACATTCTACCTGCATACAAAATTTGGCTACTATGGCTTCAGCCATTCCGGAGATATGATTGCGGGCATCGAGATTGAAAATGGGTCATATGACCCTGAACAAGCCCATTTAGGGGTGGTTTGTCATCCATAAGTTAGGATTTGATATAGTCTAACTGTTTGCAAAATTTGACTATTCTAGTTTCAGCCATTCCAGAGATATCATTTGGGCCCCAACATTTAAAATACGTCACGTAACCCTGACTGCGCCCCTTTTAAGGGTATTTGTCATCTTTATGCTGGGACATGACATAGCCTACATGTATACAAATTTGACCATTCTAGCATCAGCCGTTCCATGGATATGGTTGGTGCCCACCAAATTTTATAATGGTTCCTATGACCTGATCACGCCCCTTTCAGGGATGGTTTGTCATCTAAAATCAACCTGTTTACCAAATTTGAAGTCTCTAACTCCACCTACTACAAAGATATCAAAGGTGATACAAAATGTCGAAATTTGTGTGGTTTGGGGGTAGATAGGGGTCATTCAAGGTCACTGAAAATAGCACAATTCGGTAGAACGCTTATGATTTCCTATTAGCCTTCAATAGTACTATGACCGAATCTTGCACCATTTCTGAGATATAGTGAGATATTGGTCAAAAATCGCCGATTGTAACCTATCCCACCTCTACTTGGCGCCACTTTGGGGATTACCCGTTGGAATTACGTCGCAATCTTTTGCGCGCGAAAACTAGAGTCCCCGGTCGATCGTATGGCGTTGCTTTCGTGATCATATGTTTAGCGGTTTTGGTACAGTGCCGGCTTGTGACGGACAGACGGACAGACGGATAGGCAGACACATGACGACAGCATACACCGCGCTAATATATAGATTCGCGACGTAAAATGTTGCATTTTGCGCCTGAAGTGGTGATATAATAATGTACGTTAAAGACGTACTTTTGGGAAGTAGTGAATACGCTATCAGAGTTATGGAGTTAGTAAGCTTTTTACTGCGCGGTACATGCTGTCGTTGTGTGTCTGTCTGTCTGTCTGTCCGTCCATCCGTATGTCCGTCACAAGCCGACACTGTACCAAAACGGCAAACCAAAACGGCTAAGCGTAGGATCACGCGAACAACGCGATACGATAGCTACGGAACTCCAGTTTTCTGTAGCTAAACATCTCGGCGAAATTCCAACCGAGTCACTCACAACGGAGCGCTAAATAGCGGTGGGGTAGGTACAAGTTGGCGATTTTCGACCAAAACTCGCTATATTACAGAAACGATACAAGATAGGGACATGATAGTTACTATGAAACACTAATAGGTAACTCGAAAGCGCGCTGTCGAATGACGCTTTTTCCAGTGACCTTGAATAACCCCAAACTACCCCAAACCACTCTTCATTTTCGCTATTTTGTATCGCCTTTCGTATCTTCGTAGTGAGTAGAGATAGAGACCTCAAATTTGGCAGATAGGTTGATCCTAGCAAGTATTAGCTCATAGATGGCAAACTATCCCTGAAATGAGCGTGGTCAGGTCACGTGAACCATTTAAACTTTGGTGGGTAACAACCATATTTTCGTAACGGCTGAAGCTAGAATGGTCAAATTTTACATGAATGTAGGCTATGTCAAATAGAAACGACTGAAATGCCGGCATCACACTGCGATATAATTTACTAGAAAGCCCTCACCGGAGGTCGCACCGACCACCTTAGCACAAATAATACGACAAACGCAGATTATACGTGCTGATGTTACATATTTTCAGTTTCAAAGTCAGGTCTTGTTTCTAGCCTTTGTGTTGGCAAATAAAGTGCTTGAGTCTTCCCACCTGTGACCCTGTACTTTCGCCTATGACCTTGGCCTTCAAACTTGACCTATATATGGTTAAGAAGAAACAATACTATCCGAGATATTTAGGTCACATTAATTTTGCATATACGCAATATTCGTATTATTGCCGACCGCGTTAGAGGTAGTTGGTAGCGTCCGTCCGTCTGTCCGTCCGTTTGTTTCCAATGTATATTCTGAACCGACTGAACTCTGAACTTGAGTATGTGTATGAGTCATGACTATAGCTCGCATGGAACTGGAATTGAAAGTCAAGGTCATAGGTCAAGGTCAAAGGTCAATGTACAGCACACATCGGCGTATTGTATCGGTGCATTGTGACTGTTGTTTTCGTGCGCCTTGGAAGCTTACTTACTTACTTACTTACTTACTTAGTAAGACAGTAACGCGGTAGATCTTACCTCGATCCTTGATTGAGGGCATTTTTCTAGTTTTCGTATAGTATTACCGCACATATATTTTATCACCACCATTATTAGGCCGCTCCTAGTCCGTCCACCGCTAAACGCGTCGCCGTGCCACGATTCCCCATATGGTAACACTCCCCAGATGACGGTAGTCTCCCATAACGTCACACAACAGACCAGCTAACGGAGATTAGTTGGACGTTCGATTTGCCGAGTGACAGAGCGACAGAATGACTGCTGGCGGCTGGAGAGCAAGTGCCCGTAGTTATCTTACGGCCCACAAGGTGTCGCCACGATCTCGACAAATTGACGCTCGTCCGGAAATCATCTGCGCAGCGTAAACTGACCGCTGCAATTCGACAGAACTGATAGCAGAAATAGCCGCCGTCCGTACATCTAACCTGGTGCCTCGCTTCGTGGCAGTTTTATGAGGCCGATTTATGCAGGAATTTTGCCCGACGAAGTTGTCATAGTTTCGATTTGCGGACGGTGCATGTGCTGCTGACCGGGAAGCCGCTTTCTCGATTTCAGTTGTATGACGTTTTAGCGAATGAACACACACCAAGAAACATAGGCCTAGTAGACATCGCCTAAAGTCATTTTGTCATTTTTTTCACTTGAAATGGCGTGTTTTGGTGCATTCTGAGCGGTATTTGTGTCCGTGTCCTCGCCAGAATAAAATATTGAATTTTTCGCCTGAAGTGGTAATTTGCTAGAGGTGTACTTTTGAAAGTAGTGAATACTCTGTTAGATCGAGTCATGGGGTTGGCAATCTTTTTACTGCTTTGTGATGCAAGTAATCTGGTGCTTGAAATTTTGAAACATGGCAAAATCTGGGGACAATTTGCATTAGCGTCACCCACTCCAAATTCTGGGAACTCGTCTCCCATCCCCAGTGATTTACGCCCACGTCTGCTTTCTCTGATTCGCTGCCTTTGCTTGAAGGTTAATCCAATTAGATCACGGATCGCTCTCTCATCCGGTCTGCTGTAACTGTGCCTGTCACCTCGGTGCATCGCAGGCGATGTATCGTGAAATAAACCGAATCGTAAAGTGACGTGCTACCGAACCGTTCGTGTCAGATCACACGGCGACCTATCTGTCCATCAAATCTCACTCCAGCGCAAAGCGGGCGTGACGTTTGACACGAAGTAACATCAAGTCCGGTGGGTTCGCCGCCGCTTTCCTCGGCTGCCAATAGCTTCTTCTTATTTAATTTTCCGGTTGACGATTAATGACAGATTAACCGACATGACAGAGATATCAAAACAGCCAGGAAAAGGGGAAAGGTTAGTTAGCGTCAGCGATCAAAGCACGCTGACAGATGTAACACGTAGGATGGCGCCGTCTGAACGTGCTCATGTCCTGATATCTTCCCCGCAGGTCCATTCACAGACATCGTCCATTCCGCTCTGCCTTGGTGACTAAAACCGTCCGACAAACACCCGCTGAGCATCAAAAAGCCGATCAGTGGGGGCACTATAAACCACGATCGCGTCGCTCCGAGCAAATCCCGCAGACCAGTCGCAGTACATCTTAGAACACACCTAAAGACGTCGTACAAAAAGAGACTCTAAGAATCTAACTTTGACACCTCCATTAACGACTTGTGCTGCTATCTGAAAAGTAGAATGATATGTAGAATTTTTACTGCAATTTACATGCTTATACTTACATTGATAGCAATGTCTCAATTTTTACAGTAAAGCTCTGTATAATTAATGCGCACCAGAACTGAAAGCGTTGTGTTTATTTAGGATAACTTTAAAGGCTTGCGGATATGATTATGTTAGCTTTTAAAGGATATCGCTTTTAATTGTTGCTTTTTTATCTTTCGATGTGTATGCAACACATAATCTATGTATAGCGCGGTATACGTTGTGGCGACGTGTCTGTCTGTCTGTCTGTCCGTGTGTCACACTTATGTGTTGTATCGAAACGTCCGAATTCATCATCAAACTAGAAAGCCTGCATTCGAGGTCGCACGACCATCTTAGTAGCATTTCCTCTAGTGACCTTGAACTTTGGCTATGACCTTGACCTTCTAACTTGATCTGATAGTGTCAAGTTGAACCTGCATGCCAAACATCGGGGCCATAAAGTCATTTAGTTCAAAAGTTATTGTTCGGACACACGCACACACACACCAGACCAATTGCTCTAGCTGGACGATCAAAGTGGAGGCAAAACATTATCTCACAAGACATAGAAGAAATTTTTATAAAACATTGATAGTAGCTCAGTAGTCTTACTAGCGACTCAACGGTCGTGAGTTCCATGGGGGGGGGGCGGGGGGCATACCACTTCGGTATATAACCAGCCACCCAAGCCTACTCAGCTTCCTACTCTCTGTGGGACGGTAAATGAGTACCGGCCAAAATGCGTTGATGATGAGTTTATAATTAAGCTCTGTACAAGCGCTTTACTTTTTTACATTTACATAGGAACTTACAGAGTGCCTTACTCAGTGATATCCTTTCCAATGTCCTGCAGTAGCCCCTAACCACCAATCATTTTGTTAATTTTTGGACACCCATCCTATCTTGGAACTCATGACACTTCAGATTTATTATGCAGATTGATTATGGTACTAACCAACGGACGAAAAGTTACCAACAAACGGATCGCAGTCCGGGTAATGTGACTCATCTGTAAAAAATTGGAACCACTTTGGCACGTGATTCTTTTATAAATTGGTAGCTCACCTTATGGGGGGGGCTATGTTTGGCGGGTTTTCGACCGTCACCCACCGTGATCCACAGCGTCGGTACACGTCTCTGTGTCCTCCACGTCGGCCTCTATGAAATTCCAATTTCACCGTGTCGCGTCAACGGCGTTGATTAAATCACAACTCGAAAAGCTTCCTCATGCATCCTTAACCGTCCGCTGGACACGGAAAAGCACTTGCCCGGCACAGCAGAGACATTAACCCTATAAATCACGTAATAATTATTATAGTTCCGGCGACGGGACACCCGTCATATCCGTGCAACGGCTGAAGATAGGCATTTCAACTCGGTACACAGTCACTTGTTATACAATTCCGATACGTCGACATTGAAAGATTAAAAACACAAGCAGAAATTGAATGTTCCCAAAATGTCAGTCTTAAAAAATTTAGATGTTACACGACGAAACAGAAGGCAGAATGTGGACACAGGAAGGCATTTGATAATACAAAGATATTACTGAACTCCCACGAGTCAGATGGCTAACATATTTTGACCACGTGCTTGTCGTCTTCTATGTCAGCTGAAAGACTACCGCGTATTGCTTAATAGGCCTAAGGACGAGTAGACGGATCTCAGCCCAGAGGAAGACTAAAATTAAATTCTTAACTGCTGATACGGTTTGCATGGTCAATATACGTCACTGTGCCAACCCGGAAATTGCATCTTTTCACTTAAGTGCCGTATTACTGCTTTGCCAGAGTTCAACCTGCAGTCGCTGCTTGATTTCTTCAATCTTGCTGACTTGCAAGTCGCAACACATGCACGCACGTGCTGCTGTATGACTCCCTAGATCTTGTAGTCGTTGGAGTTAAGCTCTACGCTGTTAGTCGGCTATAGCTCAAGAGAAATGAAGTTGAGAGTTTTACGCTGCAACAGTTGGACGTCTTGTGTTTGATAGCATCTGTAGCATGTGTCGAGATAGTAAGATATGAACCAGCAACACTGTCCGTTAACTTTCACTCAAGGCCTGATGAAGAACAAGTTCCGTCTTTTGACACATCGTCCGATACCGTGACTTGGTAAACGCTGAGCATGTGGACAGCAGACAATAGGATGATAATATACTCTCTTCCTAGGTCCTGACTGGTGCATACGTTCGATCGTGGTTTAATTGTAACCAGTTGATAATTTGACTGTTTTGTGTGTTTGTTGGAGCAGCGGCACGCAGCATATAAGTGAAAAGATGCAATTTCCGGGTTTCGCAAGGTAATGCAGAAGCATTAGTTAGGTGAGGTGAGAAAAATATATAATAAAGCATCTTTTAATTGTTTATTTTATTTTAATTGTTTACTGTTTATTTTCTCGGTAACATTTCTACCAAAAATTATCGAAAATCGGTTCATGCACGTTATTGACGTTAACGTTATAGAGAGCCAAATACGGGACATTTTGGGGACTGCAGTCAGTGTATATCCATGGGTTCGAAATCTATTAGCGTGCAATTACTTGCATGCCTAGCTGTGGCCACGCACCAATCACAGTTCAGTTTTCTGCGTTCATTTTATTATACATCAATGTGTTAATGAATTATTCCTGTAACAACGAGGTACCGTGGTGAACTGTACACTAACGAGTGACTGGTTGGTGAACCGTCATATTTAATACAACGACAAAAACGCTAGCACAGTCGGGAACCAATCCACCACCACTTGGCGGTACCAAGCGCCTATAATAACCCAACCATAGAGGACTGAAGTAGCAACTTCGTACGAGTATTATCTTTTTAGTTACACTTTTGCAACATTTTCTTGCTATAACCTTGAACTTGTAGCGCGGTGGCGCAACGGGTAGAGCGTTGGACTAGCGATCAACAGGTCATGGGTTCAATTCCTACTCAAAGCAAAGCTGCGTAACAACCTTGGGCAAGTTGTTCACACCTATGTGCCTCTGTCACGAAGCAGCATAACTTGGTACCGGCTAAGAGGCGGTGATTCTACGCGGCTGGGAAGGTAACCGCAGGCCTGGCGGAAAGTAATAACAGCCGACCGCCGGGTGGATAACTTATAGTCACCTGCGGGCTGACTGCCTGTATACTGGGATCAGCTCTAGGCCCAACGCTCGGTAACGGGTATGGGAAGCCTTTACCTTTACCTTTTAACCTTGAAGTTTGACCAATATGTCGTTGATTAAGAAACTTTACTTAGATGGGATTAAGATGAACCAGCGCGCCAAATATCCAGGTTAAAGATCATCTCGTTCGAAAGCTAGCTTCCGGAGAACATGCATACAGTCCCACGCGCGCACACACACACACAACCTACTGATTGCTCTACACGGCCACTGAAGTGCTCGGCAAGTGATGATTTGTGTGCAGACCAGACCGTGCACAAACTGTATTTATTTATACAATCAAACGCGTGCGCAAATCGAGTTTTAAATATGTCTGTATCGTTTGCAGCTCAATTCCGTTGAGATTGGAGTAGGCTCTTTCGAGTGATTTCGACATGCCGATCGATAGAAAAATTATTAAATGATTTTTTTCGACTGTATATACGAAAGAACTGTGGTCGATGAGGATACAGCGACACGACGGAATACTGGCGCTAGTAATTAACGCTGTGGAGACTATACGCGCAAAAACGTTAATACGTTGTTGGAGGTCAGTCTGTGAAGCCATCGACTGACGTATGGTCAGGCAGCATAGTCACTCAAACTGGCCTACCGAACCGGAGCGTTGGCGCGCACGCGTTCCGTCAATGAATCGATCAGTTAGTACGTGTGCGCCGTCGACGATTCGCTCGGCGACATCAATTACCGGCCAAGTTTTCATGCGATGAACGTCAAAAACGCGATAAAATTCGCATTGACCACGGCAGTATTACCGATCGCCGATTCCTCGAAACGCTATATATTGACTAAGAGACGATATGAATGCACAAACAGTATCGGGAGTATTTATTTATACGATAAAACGCGTGCGCAAATCGAATTTTAAAAGTCTGTATTGTTTGCAGCTTAATTCCGTTGAGTCTGGAGTAGCCTCTTTCGAGTGTTTTCGATATGCCGATCGATAGAAAAATTGCTAAATAATTTTTTGGCTACATATACGAAAGAACTGCGGTCAATGAAAATACAGCGACATTTAATAATGCTTAAAATACTCTGTCTCAAAAAAACAGGGCGCTTGACTTCTGACCATCGTTTTGAGTACATGTAAACCGATTTCAAAATTCTTTCACTGCCGGATTCAGAAGGAAATATGTGCAAATTATAAAAATTCCCCCTTTACTTAAGTACGTTACTTAAGTACCTTGTGAAACTTGCAAATTTAAAGTTGTGCCAATTTCAATGGCATCTTAAATTTTGATTTCTTTTTCGAATTTCGCACGATAGTGCAGCAGTGCTGTTAAAGTACGTTGGAAGTCTATCATTGTACACACTATACGAAGATAGTTTTTTTTGGAAATTTGACGGTGAAAGACTTTCGTAAACACGTCTACATCTGCCGAAGTTAAAGAACAAAAGTCTATTGTCGTGTTTCTTGACACAATAGTGTAGTAATCGCAGTCGCATACAGACTTTTATGCTTTTGCCTTAACGTTCACACAAAGCCGCGCGTGAAAATTAGTGATAAAATATTGATCGATCAATCGATTTGAGTGACGGACAGTTGACAACGAAATAGCCGCTAATCACACATGCGCTTGTCAGCCATTTACAAAGAGACTGACGTTAGCAGTTGGTTGAAGGTTTGCACTACACTAGCAGATCTAGAGTAAAACCTGGTATGAGATAGAAACTCCGAACCACTCTGTTTACCAGTAGCTGCAGCCAAACAATTCAAGCATAGACTCAGCTGATGCAGAGGGACCGCGCGACGCTTCACGTCACGACTGACTGCTGCAAAAGAAGGCAATCGCTCAGTGTCTTCGAGCTTATAGTAGTCAAAGTTGATGACATCGTGCGACGGAGGTGGTGTGAAACAGCCACGAAATCGGCAAGTTAAGCTCAAAGCTCCATTTCCGACTTACCTATTCCTTCACCCATCACTTCTTCCTCTTCTGTTTCACCACTCCAGTCCTCACCCGTAACTCCCTCTCTCTCTCTTTCACTCCTGGCTTAAAACCTACCTGTTTCACAAATCCTACCCCCGTAGTTTCACTTCTTACTCCCGGACTGTCTCCACGAACGTTTGCCCGGACCGTTTCTCCTGAGCTAATCATATTTTGTTTTTAGGTTTTCCTTATTTTTGTTTATGTGCCGTGCGCTAGACTAAGCTGGCCATTTCGTCAGCTTTTGGGCGCACGTACATATATCGTATCGTATCGTATTGTATCGTGACGACTTTCAAGGAAGAGGTGTGTTTACTG
>Ga0209780_1001451_pt1 | contig 15633 bp, 8 predicted proteins | sample WorMetexBAHAMAS2_FD_187384 | JGI IMG/M metagenome (GOLD analysis project Ga0209780, IMG submission 187384) | Marine gutless worms symbiont microbial communities from Max Planck institute for Marine Microbiology, Germany - Inanidrilus exumae... | ecosystem: Host-associated > Annelida > Digestive... | reverse complement strand
AGCTTACTCTCTTTCCTCTTCTCACTCCTACTAGCACACTGCCTGGCCCAGCGCCTCTGAAGTTACGACCATATGGCGCTATACAAATGTGTATATTATTATTATATTATTACAGAAAAGCATGTGAAGATCTTAGTACTTCACTTCCAGCTCAGTTGTTTCGAAGGCACATTTGTGTGGATTGCTAAAGAAAGCACTCGGACATGGCCAGCAGATGCTGACATTCTTAGTTTCTTTTTACCGAAAATAAATTCAACTCAGAATGAGTTTTAATCACATACGCAAGTAAGTAAATTAGCCACGTCCAGCGACAAAAGAACAAGTTCCGCACCTAAAAGTTGAGACTGGAGAAAGCAAAACTCAATCAAAATGACATCCGATCATCGAACCAAGAACCAGGCATATTTGGCGCCTTTATTGTTCAATGATGGAGACTGTTAAAACCATGACTTAAACTGCTTACATAAAAGCATGTGAAGATCTTAGTTGTTTTAAATTTCCAGCTCAGTTGTTTCGAAAGCAAATTTTTGTGGACTGCTAAAGAAAGCGTGGGAGGAAACTGTCATGCCAGCTAACATTCTTTCTGGCTTCCGTGCTTGTGGGATCTATCCCTTTAATAACAAAGCCATTCCATTCAAGGCCTACATTCCCAATTCACTATGTGCCGCAGGTGATACCAAAGACAATAAAAGTATGGTACTGAAGGTAACTCAATTGTGTTCCTGTGATCTGCACAGCAGATCAAAACGTCAGACAATAAATGCAAGAAGGACTTGCCAGGCATATTTGGTGCCTTTATTGTTCAATGACGGAGACTGTTAAAACAACGACCGCACCATCAACATTTAGTGCTAATGTCTGTTATTTAAGATTTGCATTGTGCTGATGTTTCAGTACTGGTATGTACAGCAGATGATGCCTTGTTATGTAGCTGGATGAACCTATTTGCATTTCTCCAGAAATTACAACACATCGATGTATACAATATTATATGCATAAGAATATCGTTGAGAATGCAACTATAACACAAAAATCAAGTTTCGTTCAATGGAATCATATAAAACAAGGCACTATGTACACCATTTTAGCTCACTAGTGCACAAACAAGTAACCACATGTAGGACATGCCAAATACCATGCACATTTAGTGTCATTGCTGGTCACTGATGGAGATAGCTGAAATCACAACTAGAGTGTCAGGTCTTGGCAACAACTACTGTGAACTATGTCATTGTGAACAACATGATAATTACTTTCTCTGTAGCGCAGCTGGAAAGTAAAGAAACAGGATCAGAAAGAATAATGGCCTTGGTAACAAAAAGCTTAAGAATTAGGGTATTGTATGGGTAGCCAGGAAAACAAATGAGTGGGTACTTCAGCTGGCTGGAGTACAATGACGTCTGTTGGAATCAATCAAAAAAGAAAAGTATCATGAACATATGCAACTATTACCAGAAAAATCGTTAGAGAAGATATGCTGGAAAGAACGATTGCCAGAAACATGGCACCGAGGCAAACCAAGCACGTCATGGAGGGACGGGTATCTGTGGATTGGCTCTGCCACTGCCACCTATATCAATAAACGTTGTTGGAGGCCGAGTTTTAAACATCTTTCTTCATTAGGCCTCCGCGTAAAATACGTCATGAATAAGACATTGACGACTTAGTAAAACTGAACGTCAAAATGAAATTTGACTTCAAAACAAACGACAGAAATATCGTCACGATTACAAACAACAACTCCAGTATACGTATCATTATTTTACTTAAGTTAAACTTTTTTCAAATAGTCCTTTGTATAATAGTATAGAAATTCTGTGCTTCTGAGTGTATGCTAAAACCATAATGGAGTTTGGCATCACTGAATCTCACATGATCCAAGAATGTCGAATCTTTACAACGCGCAAGTCTCAAACAATTGTATTTTATTTTTAACGTTTTCAACATAATACATTTGTAATTATTTTGATCATTATTTTTTGTTGAATGCAAGTGTCAGACCCATGCGTTTGCTAAGTAGATCAGTAATTTGATATCGTTCAAAAATCAAGTTTACTCAAATAAATCATATCCCCAACAACAAAAGGCAGTCACGATTTCAGCAGCGGTCGACCGCCCAGGCGCATTACAGACGACGCCGACAGCGTGCAAAACGATACTGGCGCATTAGACAGGCCAGTAACGAGGTACAATGTATGCCATTTCATCTGACTGGTGCACAAACAATGTGGACTTCCCAAGTACCAGGCACTTCTAGTACCACTATTGATCACTGATAGAGTGCTAAAATCACAACTACTGTGTCACGTTTTGGCAACAACAACTATGGTGAACTAGTCATTTGGAACAACATAAGAAATACTTTCTTTACAGCAGAGCTTATAAGACGGTGTAAGGGCATATACGTAAGTTTTGACAATTACATGGTTCATTGGCATAACAACTTATAAAAGTCTCCCTCATTGTTCCTAAGGTACATCCAAAAACACATAGAAGCAATGGAAGGCTGGGTGGGGCCTGGCTTGACTTATACAAAAGTCCCTTCCCCAGCCATTTCCGAGTCCCGAAGTCCCTCAAATGTCCTGAGTTCAAGTCATCCTGCGCCGCGAGAAAAAGACGGCAGTGTCCGTCTGGTCTATCGACCTGGGAAAAATGCCCACTAGTGGAGGTGGGTGCAATCCCAGTCTTGTGCTTCCCGTGTTGGGGAATAGGGTGCCCACCCATCTGCTGACTGGAAAGTGGCAGCATCCCGTGGAGATCGCTCCCAGCCACCTTTAGGGGATGGTGGTACCACAGTATCGATATATTACTAGATGTGTGGTGACATCTTGTTGCAAGTCTCGCTAAACAGCTCATGTGTTTGCATTCTTAAGAACATTTTTCAGTCTTCAGTCAGTAGCTTCTTGACTACACATTTGCACATTAAAAACCATTAGCTACTATGAAAATATTGTTTAGAACCGTGCATAAAATGCACCGAGGTTCACTTCAATAGCATCAGAACAAAAAATGCCAGTATAAAAACCATTCACTGCTCACTGGTGTACAAGCAAGTAGATCATGCAGGACATCCCAAGTACCAACCACACTTGGTACCTCTATTGGTCACCAAGCAGAATTCAGTTCAAACTATGCACTTTAATGTTTGACATCAATCACCGTACTGCTCCACAATATCTGTCAGAACTTGTCCGGCGCTGTGACGACACCCGGCTTCGGTCCAGTGTGCACGGCAACTTCGTCGTTTCACATATACCCGGCTTCATGTAACTGCCAAAGCATTTTCCATCGCCGGGCCACGTGCCTGGAATGCACTACCATCTGACATTAAACTGATCTCCTCTCGTACCAGCTTCCGCAAGAAACTCAAGACACACTTCTTCAGTCGTTTACAGTCGTAACTTTTTTATTAGTTTTTAGCGCTTTACTTTTACATTTGTGTGCGTAATTATCGACATTGTATTGTACGGCACCGCTAAGCCCCAGTAACTTGCCGTAAGGGGCGCCTTACAAGTTTCTGTTATGATGATGATGATGATGACTGATGGAGTTCGAGTTGTTTAAAACCATGATTGGCACCATCGACAGTCAATGCTAATGTCTGCTTTTTGACATTTGCATTGTGCTGACATCTCAGTATGTATATCAGTTGATGCCTTGTTGTGTATCAGGACAACCTGTTTGCATTTCACCAGCATTTGCACTTCACACCAACGCATATAAGGCTATACCCATGAAAATATCATTGAAAAATCAAGTGTAACATAAAAATCATGTTTCCTTCAATGGAATCATATAAAACAAGGTACTATGAACACCATTTTAGCTGACTGGTGCACAGACAAGTAACCACATGTATAAGACTTGCCAAGTACCAGAAACATTTGGTGCCTCTATTGTTCAGTGACGGAGATTGGAGACTATTAAAACCACAACTCGTGCGTCAGTTTTCTGCAACAACTATGACGAACTACGTCATTCTCAGTGACATGACAACTACTTTCTTTGCAGCACCCTCGCGTAACCCAGACCATGATGACAGTGATGGAGAGAAGGAAGAATATCAAGTGAAAGCTGAACAAGGCCTTGAACTTGAAGAAAACTATGATGTGCCGTATGAAGTGTCAGATGAATACCAAAGCGTTTTCAACGAGGTGTGAAGAGTGGTCAACATGTTTAAACGTTCTCCGACAAAGATACGCTTCAGCCGTATGTTAAACGTGAGTTCAGTAAAGCTGGTATGTTACTGTAGGGTTTAACGTCCCACTCGACACATCATAGGTCATTTCGGAGACGATTTTACAGGGCAGATGACCCAACCAACAGTGTAATAGCACTGAAGGATGATAGTCGTGCAGAACTGAGCATCATCCTCGACTGCAGGACAAGTTGGACAAGTCCAGCTGATATGCTTCCGAGGTTTCTACAGTTGCACGGTCCGGTGCAAAAAGCACTAATTGATCTGGAACTGTTTCACATGTGACCATAGTATGCACGGAGAAAGCACAGTGTGTACAGATTTTTGTCCTGGAAACGATTATGACGTTTCATGCACAGTACTCCTGCCACCGAGAACGTTCTCTCTGCCTCCACTGATGTAGGAGGCACAGTCATAAGGTATTATGTGTATGTGTATTATCTGTATTTGCGTGGTCACGTGCCTCCATATGAGATCGTGCAGATAATGCTGATGAAACAGACTCTGTTGCTCAATAGTCGTACTTTTTTATATATTTGTTTGTAGACACAGATACAATAAGCAGGATATAGAACAATAAAATGCAATAAAAAGAACTGTCTACTGGACAGAAAGGCTCAAAGAGCACTTACAACTGTACAGTTGTAAGTTGTACATACAGCTCAACTCAATTCTTTGCTGCAAAGATGGCAGCTTTTAATTTTTAGCTTACAAAAGTATTCTTTTTAGACAGTTTAAAGTGTTTTAGCGGTTTTAAAGCGATAGCGAGTGTCATTTATGGTTTTTAAATGATATTAAGCCTTTTTTGACTTTTTCGCACTGTACGAGACTTTACTTCTGAGAGGTGATTAATCAGGCTATGCCGCTCTGCAAAGGAAGGCTGGACAGAGCCTGTCCGTCCAAGGTAAACAATGGTACAGTCACTCTGTCTAAGGGAGACCTCATGCTGTGTAGAGATTGTGAGCTGTTTCGGTTTCCGTACCTGAAAAAATATGGTTCCGGCTACTACTACTGCAAAAACAGCTTCTCTCCCTAAGGCTGCAACATCGCTGACAACCAATGTTAGTGGCTCTTCGTCTGATGAAGTTATACCAGCCAATGTTGACAAAACTGACAATATATGGATATGTGAACTGCTCTTCTTCATGTTCAATAACTTTGATAAACATCCGCCGGACACAATCAAAACAGTTATTGCTGATTTCTACAGGGAGGACGAGATTATGGCTGCGAAAACGATGTTAATTCAAGTTCTTCCTAGCGATGTAAAGGGGCCACCTACCGAAAAGTATGTCAAACGTCGCATTAAAACTAACAAAGTAAAGAACTCTGTCGACGATATACTCAGCCTGCTAGAGTTGACTGACAGAAATGGACTACGGGACAAAGACTAACAACTGATTAATCAATGCACGATATAGCACACACTTGTAAGCAGCCATCGCAAGCCGTAATTTCTATGGCTGGCTACGGCTTAACGGGAAAAACGGTTTAATCAGTCGATAATCATTAGGTTTAGTATGAAACACAGTCGTTCTTCTGTAATAGGCATTCTCACATACTGCGCCTGCTCTGGTTTGTGCACGATAACTATGACGTTGTCATGTAGACCTAGCTGCCTCATTAGGCCTAATGCTTTGTGGACAGTGGACCGTCATTAGGCCTACTCATTTCTGACATTTCATGTCACTTCTCACGTAGACTAATTATCATTGTTGCAGTGACACTATGGTGCATGCATTATTTAAATTTGACTTTGAAGTATGGGTGTATTTGTGCAGTTATATGCAATGTTGCTAGACATTCAGTAAAGCTGACTCACAACAAGAACTCACTGCTGTATGGAGCCTAAGCCACCATGAGCCGCTGCATACTTGTCTAAGCCATAGCCAGCCACTTCAGGTCCACGCCATCCGGCTGGCCATCTCTAAAATCCCTTAAGCCAGCCGTCAAAGCTTTGAGCCACGGCTTCGGGGTCTAATTTATAATTATACTTACAGACAGCATCAATTCGTGCTTTGTGGAGAAAAAGACAACAGTTCACTACTACAGGAACATTAACACTGTTTTGTCTGCTACCTAACAAAAACTACTGTTTTATATTTTTGTGTTATTTACAGCTCTATGCAATTCACCAGTTTGTCTGTAATATAAGTGAACTGTAACACAATGCCCACAGATACAAAAACAGACTTCAACGACTCAGAGACAGGTATACCGCTAGATCTGATTACGAAAAAAGTCAGGCTCGAGCGAGATATGCACTCAGTAGTGACGCTGTTAGTGAAACATCTTCTGCGAGAATACAAACATCAATAAACAAGAACAGAGTGAGAAGTGCTTCGTACATGAAGAATGGGACTGCAGATGATGTCCAATACCACAGGGAGCGAAATCAACAGCGGCACAGAGTAAAAACGCAGCAGACTGGAGACAGATAAGAAACATCACGCAGCCCACGTAGACAGTGCCACGGAGTACAAGAAAATGAAGCTACAGAGTGACCAAAAATATCATGCAGTGCATGTAAAAAATGCCGGTTCAAAGCTCCAGTGCCGCCAGGACCAGCAGTCAACGCGATCGCTGACGGACTCGCTGACAGCACGCACCAAGCTGCCGCGGTCGCGATGCCGAAGAACGTTCGACAAACCGCTACCCTGCCGCCGGAGCAAAAAACTCAGGCTCGAGCGAGATACGCTGTCAGCGATGACGCTGTTAGAGAAAGATCTTCCGCGAGAATGCAAACAGACACGACACCAAGAACCAGAACACAGTGAGAAGTAGTGATGTGAAACAACAATCAGTTTACCGATAATCGCTTTAAAAACTTATAATCGGTTTCAGAAATCCGAAAACGATTATTGAATTTTTTTACTCAACTGTACTTGTATTAATTCTTCATGATAGTTTATTTTGCGATGAATAAAATAAATCTGTAAAAAATAGTACAGTCGATGGTAATGACTGTAAGATACCTGCTAACACATGTTTTAGTGTCGTCTATAAGTCTTTCAACGTAATTATGAAAAATACGTAATGTAGTTCATCAAGTAACGCCAACATGGGACTTTGCACAGGCCTGGCCTGTGCGGCGTTCATCTGTAGTTTTAAATAATAATGACATTTGGATTATCAGTAAAAAAACGGTTTCAGCAAATCGATAATCGGTTGCGAAAAAAATTCGGTTTTCACATCACTAGCGAGAAGTGCTTCGTACATGAAGAATGGGATTGCAGATGATGTCCAATACATACAGGGAGCGAAACCAAGTGACAGCGGCACAGAGTAAAAAACGCAGCAGAGTGGAGACAGATGAGAAATATCACACAGCCCACGTAGACAGTGCCACGGAGTACAAGAAAATGAAGCTACAGAGTGACCAGAAATATCATGCAGTGCATGTAAAAAGTGCCAAAGAGGACAAAAAGACAAAACTACAGATACCAAAATCTACAATCTGCCAATAATCGCCCGAAGACAAATTCTACCGCACGTGAAGTAAACAAGCGACGAGCACTGAACCGCTGTCGATAGGCCAGACAAGACAAGCGCCAGAAAGAGTGCTACAAGTCTGTTGTCCACGTTGTTCGTCAACAGGAAACCACTGACCTGCCACCACACATCCGACGACGGATGCGGAAACAACGAGTCCAAAAGAAGCTGTCTTCACCAGCATGCAGTAAAACGTCTCAGCTCACAGCACAAATACTGGCTGAGGAAATGCCAATGGCTAGCTGTCGCTCGTCACAGGAGGACGCGACGCCGTCTACAAGAGAAGATGCACTCGGAGTCTGGCAACAACACTCTCGATGTACCGCTGCTCTTTAACAGAGCAGAACACCAGCTGCAACAAAGCGGACTCAAAGTGCAGTCTTTACATAAGAAGCTTGCACAATGCGCTGCTCCAATACTTGCCGGCTGAAGAACAAGTCACTGACGACCACTTACTGACGGCATTCGAGGGCATCTGCATCCACAGCTCAGCATCAGAAGCCTATTTCTTGGAGCACAGCTATCATGTACTACCAGCAGATCCAATACCTGCGGATAAACACGGCAAGGCTTGCATTTTTTGGGTGCTAATCGATGTAATTTGTAGTTACTAGGTTTCATTTCGTGTTTTTATTTTTTAACCTTTATTTCATATTAGTATCTTTGTTATATTCATGTGTCTTGTCTTACTGTATATGTATATTATGTGTACTTCGTGTACGATTTCTTGAATAATAATAATAGTTGACTCAATGTCAATGATCCATGACAGTAACCTGCCAGCCACTGAGTCTCCTGATATGCAAAAAAACCCAGTCAAGTGGCACTGTAAACCAAAAATCTGCAAAATAACCAGACAGGCCATCAGCGGAGTAACAAACCTATTTAAGTCAATCTCATCACTGCCACGCAACCATTACAGCAGCTTCTACCATCATCTGGACGACTGCAGCAATCCAGCACAGACTGATCGCATGGGTCACACGCTGCACTGCATGCCAGACTCACAGTGCTGTAAGTATCCTGCATCCAGCCAGAGTCGCTGCAAGTCAGTTTCCTCTTCTTCGGTCACATGTACGCCAGCTGTACGAGTCTCTTTCAATTCAGACTTCCCCAATGCTAATTCCACAACGAACACATGTTGCTGAAGAGAAACCAATTGTTGATAGAAAGTTGACAGGTACTCGATTGGCAATAGACAATTGGTTACTCTTCAGTCAGTGATTGTCATTGCAGCTTATTGTCCCCCGCTGAACGGAGTTCAAGGGACGTAGAATTGGTCTATCTGTGTGTGGATACTTGTTTACACTCGTGGCCACATTTCTTTTCAGATTCTTCTCAAACTTGGCATATGCACTCCCTGCGCTTTGTCGTCAGGGGAGTTCAAACACGAGCCACATACCTCATTAAATATACACGATAACCTAATTAATGAATTACGTGGCGTGGTGGGAGAGCTTCAGTCGTAGCTTTACTTGTTTCTTTAATGTGCACGTTTCATTCGTGGTTCTTTTCGTAGTTGCACGTTTCTTTATTTAAAGGGGCATTAAATACGGGTGTGCACGTGTGTGTTTCCTTGTATGTGTAACTTATGCATCGTAGCACTCGGCACACTTCAGAGTGGACCACTGCCATGTTTTACGACTGAAGTGCAGCTGGAAAGACTACTTCATGGCAGTCAGCCGAGTGACTGCAAGCAGCAGCGTTTGGTCTGGATGTGCTGGGCATTATGGTAAACATATGCATTTACACAATCGTTCACAGTAGCCACAGGCCACTGTGCTATTCGTAGTGTGATGGATGGTATTGTCTGTTCGGTTTAACATCACAAAATAAACCATATCCGAGAGGTAGTTATTAACCATACTTACAGTACTGCAATTAGTTAGTTGGAGTTTAACGTCCCCTTTCAGCACAAATATGGCTATATAAAAGACAAAAGGTCAGGGGTGGAGAGCAGGACATGTCGTTAATCGATCAGGTCATCACTGTCACGGCCAGATAGTGCCTAAATGTTAGTTAGGTTTGATTATGAAAACAAGAAAACAGACAAGAGTTCAATTTTTGCTGCATCTTCACTCCTTCAATATGTAGTGAAAAAAGTTCATCTTAAAAACCCCCCAAAAAACAAATACAAAATCTTCACTACAATGTTCACAGCAGAATCATAATATGCTTAGCTCGCGGTGCCAAAAAAACTGTCACTTATCACTCAGAATGAGGCGTCCTCGAGCTATATCAGACATGTAGCAAGACAACGCACAATTCAGAAAGTCAATCTCTTAGTTAAAGAAAAGTCACACATGACAACCGCATCTCGACTCGAAAACAGAAGCTCAAGTAAGTAAAGAGGATTATTCTTAGCAGCGACATCACCACTCAAATAACAGCCAAGTTGAGCACTGGATCACCACCACCTCCAGATCATGACAACTGTAAGAACACCCTAAATATCATATTATAGCTATTGGTCATTAGGCTTATCACAAACTAGTAAACTCTCACACGTCTACTACCGTTAGGTATAGTGACTGAAGAAATGACTAAACAAAGTAAGACTACAGCTCGACCAGCATAACGGCATTGTTACGGAGCGTGCTGTGGCATCAACTATACAGACATGACATCAATTCTCTGCTGAACTGTTCCAGAATACGTCCATTGGACGGAGTGACAAAGACAGACTGTTCCATAGCGCCCATTCGAGCATGTCTACACGTTTAACATTTACACTATCGCTTTACACTACTTTCCTTTGTTGTCACTGTTTTAATCGTTTTCTGTTTTTCAGTTTTAGTTTCATTTTTCTCTTCATTATTTCTTTCCAGCGTCAGTTTTTGTTAACAAATATATTTGTTTTTTGTTCTTGCAAATTTTCAATTTCGTCAACGCCATATGTACACTGATCTTACCCAACGCACACTGTTGAAGTGTAACTCAGCGACATCTACTTCCAAATCTGGACATTGCACTTGTTACAAAGATGCTGTTGCTGCAGTAAATACGACTTGCAATGATTGCGTGTAGTAGTAACTATGAAATGTAGCCTTTTGTCTGCAGTGCAATGTTGGCAGTCTTTTTCCATTATTGAGACCGCAATGCTGTATGCAGTGACATGACATCATATCCAGTACAAACTGAAGGCCTGTTAGATATGCCTGCATGTTTTCCTAACAATATATGCAAAAAAAGTATTTGGCGTCTGTGGATCACATTACAACTACATATCTGGCAGCATAAGAGTTAAAAGTCAAGACGGATACGTTACCTTGCATAATAGCTCAGTACCTTATGTCCTACCTCTTTCTAAATGCACAGGTTCATTCCACTGTACAGCATGTAATTCTAAATTTTCATGAGGAAGTTGTTGATATAACTCATACTGTGGCAACTACTCGACCCCATAGTAAAATTTCTCTTAATTTCATAGAGAAAACACACGTCTTCAGCTTATATTACACAATGAGCTAAATTTACCTTTAAAAAGTGAAAAATTACATTACGGGTTAATGTGAACAATTGTGGATACGGCTGAAAACCATGTAGTAGGAAACGATGTTTAACATTGAAGCTTTTCTGCACGTACAGCTCAGCCTGAGCGCATGCATGAACAAATCAAGCCCGTGTAAACCTTGGCCTAAACTATATCAGGCTCAGCAGTGCACAGCGGACGTGAACCAACAGACTTCTTCCAGCTGATATTCAGCTGAACCATAGCGTTGATTTCTCGCAAATGCAAATGTCAGTCTTCTAGTGAACTACATCTGTGAATGCCCAATCCATCATTTTACATTTTGTGCAAAACAAACACAAACACACACACACACACACACACACACACAAATTACCCTGATGATGCTGAACAATTGTTTGATCTGTCTACCCAATAAACTGTGTATATTCAACACCTTATATGCTTTTGTGATGAAATGGATGAGTAAGATTCTGCGGGTTTCGTGGACAGCAAAGAAAACAAATGAGTGGGTTCTTAACAAAGCTGCATGGAGTAAAGAGGGAACCGTTAGACACTGTCAAAGCAAGGAAGCTAGCATACTATGATGAACTGCCTTCTCTGGATTCAGTTTGCCAGTTTGTCTTGCAGTGAAATGTGAGACATCACATTGTTTGTCTTATGTTACCATGAAGCTGGTTCTAGTATGAACTGGTTAGTGTAGGCTGTGACAGCTGCTGAGCTGTTAAACGAACTTGCTGCGGCATGCTGCCTATTGTACACAAAAACTTTCTAACAGTATCACCTGCATGCACAAGTCCAACCGTCTGAATCGGACGACTCCGTGTTTTCTGGACTCTAAGACTTAAATCAAGAGAACTTGCACGCCAAAACCAGCAGCCAAATGCAGGTACAAATGTAGACAAGTTGGACTTTACAAGTATGTAAGCATATAACTGAGTGCAGGCTAAACAGCATCAACACTGATGAGCTACTGATGTACAAACGTTTCACAAAAGTACAATGTAACAAAAAGATTTGGAACGATCTCCCGGTGACTATACGTTCTGCGATATCATCTCGACAGTTTGCTCAGCGTCTCAAGAATCATCTGTTAGCGCTTTCGTTTGACTGATGACTACCTGTACTCGGGAGCCTCTGATTCAATGCAGCATAGCTTTGAATTACGGCGCCGTTAACAAATGATTGATTGAAAAAGAAACTGCCAGATAGATGCATTATGGCAGAAAGCGGAAGCAGTCACATGCCCGGAAAGCGAGTGAGAGTTATGTTATACGGCAGAACCTGACAATTGGCCAATCAAAAAACGGCCAACAAATCTCCAACAAGTTAGTTTCGTCTCAGAGCACAACAGGAAAAGAATACACAACAGGAAAAGAAATGATGGTCGCTGCATCATCAGAACTGCACAGAGGTCATGTGTTGATCATCATATGTTATCTCTTTAATATGGCAGATGCTCTCACACTGACGAGGAACATATCTGCTTAAAGTACAATGTACATCCAGTCAGGGTAGTGAATACCAACCTTTATCATCCTCATCATCATGTGGCCATCGGCGCATTACAATACTCAATAGGTACAGAGAGACCGACCAACATATACAACACAGAAAGTTACATAAACAGATTAGCCGAAACTGATGCGGAAAAGATGTGTCTTTAAAAGTCGTTTAAAACTTAACTTCGGTGTCGGCAACAGACAGCCTGTCGGCACTGAGGCTGGATTATAATTCAGCCAAATATGCAGCGCTGAATACGATCATCCGTGGCATACTTTCAATACTATACGAACCTATCAAAGCAGCACTTCACACAATCAACAAGTGCATCAACTCACAAAACTTACCTTTGAATAACGTTCTCCTGATATATGACTTTATCCGAGAGTCGAAATAAATTCAAGTCGACAATATGTACATGGCCACTCTCGGCACCGAGTAATAACTTATCTTCAGTACATGACAAGCTGCTTGCAGATACAGTCTTCACGCTGCACAAATCCACCATTCTTTCTGTTAGTCACCATTTTTAAGTCAACTCTTCTGAGTTGATCTAATAAGGTGGGTCAAAAATTAGCCCCATGTGGGACAGATGGTCGACTCCTACTTACTGCCAACTTCAAAGTCACGTGATACAAAAACTCCGGACAAAAATCAAATACCCGGCCCCAATACGCTTTAGGGTTTGTGCCCTAATTTAAGAATCAGTGGTCATTTGCCAGTCCCAATTATAAATGGGAAGGAGATAGCCTTGAAATATGGCCGAATTTCCGACCGGGTCATACTGCATACCGTCATGCATCACTCATCGACCTCCACCTACATACCAAATTTCATTGAAATCAAAGAAACTTTTAGTCGACGGCTACTTACTGCCAACTTCAAAGTCACGTGACACAAAAACTAGGACAAAAATCACAAATCCGGCCCCGATAAGCTTTAGGTATTGTGCCCTAATTTATGAATCCGTTGTCATTTGCCAGCCCCATTGTGAATGGGGGAGGAGATAGCCTTTGAAAATGGTCAAATTTCAGACTTTCAAGGGCTCGTGACCTTGACCTTGGATCGGGTCATACTGCAGACCGTCATGCATCAGTCGTCGACCTCTACCTACATACCAAATTTCATTGAAATCGAAGAAACTTTTTGTGGACGGACGGATGGAAATTTGAGAAAGGCTTTATTAGGTCGACTCGGAGGAATCGACCTAAAAACTAGGACGAATATAAAAAAATCTGGCCTGGTCAAACTTAGATATTGCGCCCTAGTTTAAGAAACAGTTGTCCGTTGCCAGCTCCCATTGTAAATGGCGAAGAAAATAGCATTTGAAAATTGAAGGATTTCCTACTTTGAAGGGCTCATGACGTTGACCTTAGATCGGGTCATACTGCATACAGTCGTGCATCACTCATCGACCTCTACATGCATGCCAAATTTCACTGAAATCGAAGAAACATTTTGTGGTTGAACAGATGTGCTCCCGGACGGACAGAGAGTCGAGACTGGCTTTATTAGGTTGACTCGGAAGAATGTCACGTGATGTTGTTATGAAATAAACTGGCTGTCTGATGGAGACACATAGTAATTATTGTAACAAGTGGTCATACGATACGATACGATATATTTACGTGCGCTCAAAAGCTGATGAAATGGCCAGCTTAGTCTAGTGCATGGTACAGAAACAAAAAATGTAAAAACAAACTAAAAGCAAAAACCGATTAGCTCAGAAGTAACAGTGCAGGCAAAAGTCTGTGAGGAATAAGTGGAACTACGGGGGATAGGATTTGTGAAACAGGTAGCTTTTAAGCCGGGAGTGAAAGAGAGAGGGAGTTATGGATGAGCAGAGTGGTGAATCAGAAAAGGAAGATGTGATAGGTGAAGTAGTAGGTGAGTCGGAACTGTAGAAAATGGTACCAGAATGCGGTCGATGAAGAGATAAAGGGAGTTAATTCCAGAGACAAGGCGAAGCATAACAGAAGGAGTGATCAGTTATTTTAGAGAGGATGATGTCAGTGGCCAAGCAAAAGTAACGACGGATGAAGAGCGAGTACTGCGAGGACGTTGAACCGAGATGAGGTTATGAAGGTATGGAGGTTGGGTAGTTGTGAGAACTTTGTAGGTAAGAGAGAGGAGCTTGTATTGGATGCATTCATTGACATTCACAAGAAAACTGGCCACACCGGACTGTGGCAAAATGTATAAGATAAAAATGCCACTAGAGGATGATGAGGATACAGTTTGGCAACAGCTTTAAGACGTTTACCGAGTTTAAACGACGCAAGACAAACAACAGATCATACTTGTTCTCAAGCGAAAGAGACCGTACGTGCTGCAGACATGATACCCCATCACGGTTACTAATTTCCCACAGATGCACACATTCATCGCTGCAGAGAGTTACCACACTGCCCTGCATCAAACAGTTGCACACACTGCTTTACATCAGCAGCTCAACTATTAGTTACCATCCGCAATGCATATGCAGTTGATTAATATTACTATTAGGCCAAAAGAAGAATAACTAGAGCTATTATTGAGCCAAATACGTTAAACAGAGTACAAATAGTTACTGTAAGATGCATATTCATTCAAGTTCACTGTCATTATTATCACAAATAAATGTAAAAAAATTATATTTTTTCCATTTTAATGGTCGGAACGGCCAAGAGTGCCAAAGTACATCATTATGCCAAGTTTTATCGAAATCGCTGGAACTGCTGCCGAGGTATCATGATTTCTCAAGATGACGGCCGCCGCTATCTTGGATTTTAAACATTTCAATTTTTAACGGTCGCAACGGACAAGAGGTGATTTTCGCTAATTTTTTAATGGTCGGAACGGTCAAGAAGGTCAAACTACATCACTGTGCCGAATTTTGTCAAAATCGCTCAAACCGCGGCCGATATATGTTAGTTTCAATATTATGCTAGTTTGGCTTGAAAATGCCTATTCACGCCCCTTTTAGGGG
>Ga0209780_1001450_pt1 | contig 15634 bp, 8 predicted proteins | sample WorMetexBAHAMAS2_FD_187384 | JGI IMG/M metagenome (GOLD analysis project Ga0209780, IMG submission 187384) | Marine gutless worms symbiont microbial communities from Max Planck institute for Marine Microbiology, Germany - Inanidrilus exumae... | ecosystem: Host-associated > Annelida > Digestive... | reverse complement strand
ACTTAACTAGCTATCGTCTAATTGGTTAAACGAAGTAGCTTCTCTTTTTTAGTATTTTGAAGTACGTACGTGCCATATCGTCGTAAAAAGTTGACGTTTGCTATCTCATCTCCTGATGAGTTCTTGGTTTTTAACCTGTAATGGCACTAAATGGCCTAAATTGTGCTTATGTGCCGTTAAGAAACTACTCACTCACTCACTCTAATAGAAGCCGGGTCTCATATACAAGCCGGGGGTCAGACTTCATTTGTTCCAATACAAGCCGGGTCTCTAATAGAAGCCGGGGGTCTGACACTATTCTTCTAATAGAAGCCGGGGGCTTCTATTAGAGAAAATACGTTACGCATACGCTTTGCCATACGCACCTCTTCAGTCTTCACAGATGGTAATTTCAACTAATTTGGCAGCTTTTAGGTCACACCACATCAAATTGCTCAGAGGCGCATCAACTAATTTGGCATGCGTGGCAGCGAGAGTGAACCTATGATGTGGATCTGCAGACTCAAGTACCAAATTACGTCTTGTATGGTGAATCGCGTCACTCCAGAGGGGCACAAATTGGACCGAATTTTTAAAATTTAACATTATGAAGTGGTGCCATGGAGCGGTGAGAGACAAAGTTGAACTCAAAATGTACAACTACAAATCTTTCCCTGTCCAACGAAATCAAAACCTTGCTACGTCCAAACGGCTTAATGCGAAACCGCGTTCGCAAACTTTACCGTTTAGAAAGCGTGATGGACCAACAAACGAAAGCAGAACATACTCGCTACGATGACAGAGAGGTCCGATGGCACGATTTTGAATTTTTTTGAGAAATATTTGCGCTTTTTTGGAAAAACGATCCTTTACGGTAAAAGTTTCAAAATTCTGTTCTGAAAGTTTTCATCGCGACACCGATCGACGTTGTTGTGTTCAAATTTCGTGAAATTTGGCCGACGAGAAATCGGTGAAATCGTGCGTTATTTACCAGACAAAAATTTCGTTTGCCTCTCAAACTGTAGCTACTGCGCGGATCTCGCCCAAAATCTGCCAGACCCCTACAATGTACTCAGAGTGCTCCAAATTTCATCGAAATCTGTTCACGTTCGGCGGAGTTATAGCCGATCGCCTGAACACCGCCAAAAGCCCCGTAAAGTAAATCCAATATTTGGCAGAAGTCAGTAAGTAAGTAAGCAAGTAAGTAAGTAAATTTATAGATCGCTGTTATCGTCAAGAACCTATAACTCGCTAAATGCACTAGTATCGAGCAAACAGGTACGTTTTAAGCATACGTCTGAAACAGTCTGCACTGATGGTCGTGTCCGGATGAAATCTGGAGAGAGTTTCAGACTGTAGGGCCGGCAACTGAAAAGGCCCGACGGCCGTAAGTGTTGAACCGGTAGCGAGGTACTGCAAGTAGTTGACGGTTGGCGGAACGCAGGTGCCTCTGAGTGTCAGCATCGGCGGACGGAACGCAGTAGTCCGACAGTTACGGCGGTGCGCGGCCGTTCAGACACCAGTGAACTGTCACTGCCAGCTTGAAAAACACCCGGTCGGGGACGTCGAGCCAGTGAAGTTCATCATGCAGTATCTGATCAAGGCCGCGGTCAAACTTCCAAGTGCCGGTGACGACACGCGCAGCAGCGTTCAGCACACGCTGTAACTTGTCCGTTATACTGTCCTTGGTGTCCTTATCTTCGATCCGAATAATTACTTTCTGCCAGCATTTTTGGTCTCATTTAACTATTTTCCGCTGAATTGTTAAACTGTTGGTCTGGTTTGTCAGCACGCACTATAGTTACTCTTACTGTCATTAAATATTGGAAATGATAACAGTACTGTCACTAAAACCGCGAAAGGGTTAAATATTTGGCTATAACTTACATCGGTTGCTGTCACGCAGCCAAGCCAGGGGTTAGGCGTACGTAACTATTATGCCTACGGGAATACAATAGCATAGCAGAGGATAGTCGGCTCTCGCTTGGCATTGCGTCAGACGAACTGCAACAAAGCAGACGTGTGTGAGCAGATTAAAGCAGCATTCTCATCCAACTTTATAGGTAGGTCTATGTTTTCAGTATAGACTGGAAGAAACAGATTAAAGAGCATAAGATAATTGACAACAGTAGCACTGTTAAAAGCGTCACTTATGTGCATGAGATTGGGAATCCCAATAGAAATTGGAATCCCATGGGAATGGAACAAGAATTAAATAAAAGGTGGGAATGGGAATGGGAATGTGAAAAGCCTTTTCGCACATCTCTAGTTGGAAAAATTATAGCATTACAAAAATTGTGCAAAATTCGAGGCAATCTCGGCTATCTGGGACTCCGCCCCAGGCGCTTTGTCCGCCCTCTGCTTTTCAAAGTTCTAGATCCAACACTGCCGCCAATCGATATGCTATAAATTTTACGCTATTTCTGTTATACCGTTTGACTGTGCAACTGCATGAATCAGCCAACCAGTGATAGGATGCCCAAAAAGAAAGCAGGAAAAACGAAAAGCAGGCGTTTCACCTGATGTTCTATTATCAATCAGTTGTGCGACCTGTTCTCGTACGTCCCCGTGCTGGCACTTGAATCTAACCAAAGAACAGACGAAACAACTTGAGGATGTTCAACGGCGTGCACTTCAGGTCATTTTGGTAACATATCATATGACGAAGTACGTTGCACACATAACATTCCGACACAAGCTGAACGTCGACTGGACCTTAGCAGAAAATTTTTCAAGCGAATCATCAGAGACAACTCGAATGTCCTCTGGTATCTCCCGCCAGCCAAGCGTGATGTTCAATTTACGGCTCGACTACGTTGTGCTAGACAATATTAAACAATCTATTCGCGAACTAATCGTTATAACTCTCTCATTGTATATGAACTAAATCATTGGCAGTAATTTCAGTAAAATTCTGTTGCATTATGCATGCGTTGTATTTACTGTTGTATGTTTGTATAATCCAACCTTTGTTAAAGGCTGCCAAAGCTCAATAAACGTTTGCTTGTTTGTTTTAAAAGGTTGCGCCGTGACAGTCGGCGTGTATGTAAGTATGTTGAGAGCAATCGTGCAGAAAACCTTACAGCCTAGACTGTCACGGAGGCGCCATGGGAATGTATCACTGTGCACTGTGCAGGGGGTAGGCTGTTTCATACTAAGTACAGCCTACAGCGGGAAAGTTGGCTGGGTTCCGTGGGCGGTATACTAGTAGACGTCATGCTCTGCTGAGCGTGACAGTGACACATCAACCGTGCGCTATTATAATAACAGGCTTTTTGAATCTTATTGTGCAAAATTAACCCTCGATAAATCATTGCATCAATTCATACGCGTGTTCACGCTGCAAGCGACAGTCCATATGTCCTTCTCGAACACAAATCCCGACAACTTTAGTGGTCCAGGTAGATGAATCGGTCCGGCGTGTGAGTATGTCGATGCGTGTCTTAGTATCCACTCAAAACACTTTTGAAATAAATAGTATTTTACCTAGATGTTTGGCACGCTGAATGGTTCATCGTGACATTATCTAGGTCAAGGTCGAAAGTCAAGGTCACAGGTCAAAGTTCACAGGGACGAGTGAAAATTGTTGCTAGAGTGGTTAGTGCGGCCTCGAGTGATGAAGGCTTACTAGAGAAAATATTGTTACTGTTCTATACAGACCGTTACTATTGTCAGTAGGCCTACCTTTAATGATCGCCCCGAGTATAGGCCAAATCAGTTTCCAGACCAAAACTAGCTTAGTTTTACGGTAATTTTGTGCTATAGTATAGAATGTGTGCTTTTAATTGTCGTGCTCTGTTTATTTTCTTGAGTATTAAGCTAAGAGATTGGCTGGGACGTACATCTCTGAGATTACTTATTTTTGTGTCGAACGCTACGTAAAAACCTTAACGCAATTGCAGTCTGCACCATTACCGACGCCGTCATTCAATCTAATTACATTTCGTTCCAATGACCATCGCCTATCGGTCCATGGACGACGGACCCCAGACCAGGATCAGCTTTAGAATTGGTGCAGGTATTGGTGGAGAACTTTACGGAGTTGTAGTGGTTAGTGACAGGTCTTGTTAAAGAATTAAAAGTTCATAAACCAAAGATCACTGCAGGAGTGATGCTTGTACAGAGAAGATGTGCGACATTCAGAAAAAGAAGCTTGACCTGATTTCGGAGGTGTTCAAGGAAATTGACAAAGACAAGAGCGGCTTCCTGGACCAGTCGGAGCTGGAGGAAGTCATCAAGGCCTACGTCAACCACCCAGACTGCCCACCGGAAGACAAGGCGGAGTATGGCAGCCCAGCGAAGATCAAGCAATGCTGCGAGGTTTGAAACCGTAATTTAAAATAATAATAATAAAATAGAAAGCGTGGCAAAGCCCAACGTGTAGGCCGCCCGGCATACACAAATGCGATTGTGCATTTCTTACTTACTTACGGACTGACTATGCTATACTGCCACCTAGCGAATGACCTATAAAAACCAGAACACGGCGTAATTTAGCTTACGTGGACTCACCACCCACGCAAACGAGCTACAAGGTCTCAGGGTTTACTGGACCAAAGTTCGTTAAATTTGTAGTCGACGTAATTTATTTATCGACGATGTTAACGCAACACTCCACCCGTTGTCGATTGAGAGGGGCGACATTAAAAAGAAAATAACATCGGTAAAACAAGCCCGCCGGCGGCATCGACGCCGAGCGGGCTAAATAATAGGCCTGCATTATTAGGCCTATAAATGTTGAATGAAAGGCGCTGATATTACGTTTGGCTGCATTTAGCTGGTACTGATTTTAAATGCATTTGCAGTAAGTAATTAACTAAGTAACCGAAACTGTGGTCTTCGATTTTTCGGCTGGACTACGTAACTAGATGACACACTGCCAGAACCGCGTCCAGTGCCGATGCATCGCAATGTCTGTCACGCATGCTGGTGGCCATGCACGTTAATGCCCGCAAGCAATTGTAGCTGTATAGCCAAATGACGCCTCGATTGGCATACTCGTACGTATATATACTGACGGCCGACTCTGACGCTCTTCAACGACTACGATCAACCGCGCTCTATAAATTTACTTACTTACTTACTTACTTACTTACAACCGCGTCATCGTCACTGGTTGTCCGTAGCACGCGCCTTTCCATCGCCGTTGACCGGGCGTTTTCGGTTGCGGCTGATCGTACATGGCTGATTGAACGGTCTACTTCAGCATGTCACCTCGGCACCTTTCCACGTCTGAAGATCTGTCGGCGATGCCGCAAAATAACGGTCTCGGTTTTATATCCCATGGAATTCCATGGGGAAAAACATGTGAAATTTTCCGTGGAGACCCAACGGGATTCCATGGATGCTCAGTGGCGGCGCCAGGCCGTCAAAACAAGCAGTCTTTGCAGATCACTAAGAGTACGAGGCAGGTCAGTGGCCATTCAGTGCATGCTTTTAACAAATAAAACTATACTCGCTCATCCAGGGAGACAGCCAAGGCGTAAGCTTTTCAGCGATGGCATTTCGTTTGGCGCGTCCTGGTGTAGCGCCGCCACTGTGGATCGAGACTCTATGGGATTCTATGTGGAAATTTCATGGAGTATTTTACACGGAATTTTACGTTTTTCCGATGGAATTCTGTGGTGTATAAAACCAGGATCGTTATTCTGCCATTCGCCAGGACAAATAAATTTTAATCATTTATAAATTACGGCTTAAGATGGTATCAGTAGGCCTAGACTATCGTTTTTGTGAGTTAAGTTTTAACTCTGTTCTAATGTTGCAGATTGTTAGTAAGTGTCGCAGTGTTTTCATGTCTTGTGTACTGTTTGAACATTGTTTTATTATTGAGCTATTCGGTCTCATGACCGCCAGTTTGAAATAAACACTTACTTAGGATCGCCGACCTATCTCTTCTCACTGTCCTTCCCGTGACCGTATAAGGTGCCCTCGCAGTCACTGTAGTCATATTATATTTATCTTTATTCACCAGTAATGGTCGCAAGAACAGTAAAATAAACAGACTGCAGATAGACAGAAACAAACTGTGACACTCAATAAAGAACAAACAAATTTTATAACTGTGTAATATACAAAATACCCAAAAAGTGTAAAATAAAAATGGAAAACAGAAGACACATAATCTAGACTATAGGCCTAAAGGTATACGCAAACGATACGATACGATACGGTAGAGATTGACGTGCGCTGAAAAGCTGACGGGATGGCCTGCTTAATCTAGCGGACGGCCCAGAAACGAAAAAAATAAGGAAAAAATAAGACCAAAACCGAGTAGCTCAGAAGAAACGATCCAGGCAGAGATCCGTGGAGGCAGTCCGGGAGGAAGAAGTGAAAACTACGGAGGTAGGATTTGTGAAAGAGGTAGGTTTTAAGCCGGAAGTGAAAGAGAGAGGGAGTTATAGATGTACAGAGTGGTGCATCAGAAGAGGAAGAAGTGATGGGCGAAGGAATAGGTGAGTAGAAAATGGAAGAAAACACAATAAATGCATTGTAGAAATTAATAAAATAATATAAACAAAAATTATTGACATATTGGACATCCTGACTGCTCATTCTTTTGTTCGTTCGTTCATTCTATCGTGTGTTTTTAATTTTTTAAACTTTCGTAACTTACAGGTCGTAACTGGTTTGTCGTTCAATATTGTTGACTCATTGTAGGAATTCATGAAAAAGGCAGACAAGAGTGGAGATAAGAAGATCTCACTTGATGAATTCCGCAAATGCCTCAGCTGCTAGTAGTTCGTCTCGTACCAGCAATTAATGCATCGGCATTATGATTTTATTTCGCTTTGATCGCACGACGCTATGCTAACGCTATGATAACGCTATGCTAACAGACAGGACAGATAGACAGACACTGCCGCAGTATGTAGCAGCATGTGTTTGTGGTCACGTGACCTCTCTAAATTTTTGGGAAATAATAATATCTCGGGCGACACAGTTACATGGGTGAGTAATACAAAATGGTACGTGGCCTGTCCACTAGCGCCAATATCAGTGGCCTTGAGTGATCTTAAAGGTCACTTTTGTCGTTTAAAGCCTTTTGTAACTCCCAAACCTCAAGGAAATATGGCATGACATTATTGTGTTAACTGCACAATGTTTACAGTTGAAGCGAAAAGCGCACTTTTCTTATAATTTCCAATGTCTTACCGAAACTGGAGCGGCACAACCTCGTAGGCCTATGAAGCGGAAAATCGTCTTTGTTTGCATATGGCCATGTTAATAACAGGTTTTTTCCTGTAGAAAATAACATCATTTACAAATAACTTGCAATAAAACAATAAGTTGACTGCATGCATGAATGAGTGAGAAATAAATGTTATCACACGACCCCTGTAATTTGTTTATGCTAGTTATCGTCAGCAGGTTATCAAAATCATGTCAGCGGTGTTACTGGTGTGACATATCATATCATATCATATATCATATATATTTTTGCTCACAAATAAATGAAATACACTCACAACATGGCAAACGCCAACATGCAGTGACAGAGCTAGACTGACAAGGCTCCGATGGAGCACTTACTGTCGCCTACGAGTACATAATGCTAATATATACGCTTTTCTGCGACTCGACGCAGAGAGGAGACAGACCAGATTTATACAGAATATACACAAACTATAAGCATGGCGAAGCCCAGCGTGAGTCCGCCAAGCATTCTGTTGTTCTAGACCATAAGCTCGTGCCACTACATAACACGTGCCAAAGTTTGCCTGCTGTCTGTTATATAACGTCCAAACGGTAAGGTTGGCAGTGGCTCCCAATGCCAAAATTTAGGGGGTGGGCAAAAACTCGCCAACTGTTCTCAGCCGTTTCTGGACTAAAGTTCACCAAATTTGTGGGCATGTAGAAGAGTCCCTGTAGATTGACAAGTTTTTTCTTCCGATTGTTGATATCTTGTTCCGTTGCAAAGATATGTTCGGTCAAAGTTCAAAGTCGGTCCCAAAAAAGCTTTTTTTGCCCCAGCCCGTGGGGGAAAACATGAGAAAGCAGAGACCGTATACAAATGTATTAACTGTTGCCAAATACAAATTTAGTCAAATGTTGCCTAAATCAGATTATCTCGAGGAGCAAAGGATATGCAGATAATTAAACCTGAATGCTTGTGACACCGCTGAGAATGCAGGCGACATTTTGTTTTACTTACTGTCGAAATTTAACACTAAAAGTTGGCGTAACAAATGTATACGTTATCTTTGTTACGTAAGATATTATTACTGTTCCCCAAAGTATTGTGATCATCGTGTCTGTTTGTCTGTATGTCTGTCTGTATGTATGCCCGCTCGCACATCTGAAAAGCCACACTTCCAAACTTCACAAAATTTCCTGTACACGTTACGTGTGGCCGTGGCTCGGTCTTTCTCTGACGACAATGTTTGTACTTTGTTTTGTGAATGACGTCATATTTTCACATAATGGGGTATATAGAGACAACTAGTGATAAAAATAACGAAGTTTGGCCGTGGAGGCGAACAGTGCATAATGACATCACGGGGAGGGGCGAAGTTTGATATCTTCGATTGCCTTGTTTGTTGATAGAATAGTTGTTCTCAGAAATTGAACCGGGTCTCAGCTTTTAACTGATGACCAACTTGACCCGGAAGTGTGACCCGGTGACCCTATGACCTGACCTGACCCGGTTGTTGAATTTACTGAAAGTCTAGTACTTTGTCAGGAGTTCCGAATTACGTTTAGCGACCTTAGTAACAGCACCACAAATTCCTGACGACGAAACATTCGCAACATATAAAGTTATAAGCTTTTGTGTGAAAAATGTAAAATGTAAAATAAATTTTCGTTGTGCAGGCGCGCTTAGGGCGAATACTGTATTGTGTTTATTCAACACAATACAGCCTTTTAGTTGGTTCTTTTCTTAATTTAGTGATTTTAAAAATATCACCATTGAACTTAGATAACAATACAATACAAGTTCACAGTCACATCTACAGGCATACAGGCTAATTTACGCCTCAATGCTAGCACGTTAAAGGACAGGCCAAAAATTGGCCTCAAGCGCAAGGCCAAGGGCTAACATCCCTGCTTGTAGGCCTACAGCTTGGTTTCTTGATGGTTTGTCAACGCCGAACAGAGGGACTTAAGCAGCGCACATCGGAGACGTTAAGGGCAGCACTCTATCGGCGAGTGATCCGAAGAGTAAATAACGGACTCGGAACTAGCAGGTACCGGACAAATAGATACTCTCGATCAATGGATTGTGATACGTTGGGGATTAGTCCGTTTCCGAGCATACCATCATCTCTGGGTCATAGCTATAGTTCGATGTCGTCACAGTCAGATAACGAATCTATTCCCGACTATCACATAATCAGACAAATCAGCACTAAGCTGGCATCAGACAAACGCCGAACACCTTAGCATCCAAACTCTCAGACTGGTCAAATAATCTTTATCTCTCTCTCTCCAGCTAACTAAGTTAGCTAAGTAAGTAACTAAAGTAAACGTCAATTTGTATAGCGCATCGTCGTAACCACGTCTAATGCGCTCAGGAATGGCACGTGTTAGAGGGATCACACAGTTTTACCTGCCACCCACACTTTTATCCACGAATGGAGTGAACCATCCTGCCTTTACTCCGTAACCATTCACCAGATGGCACCACCCAAGCGAGGTAGCGCACATCCGATTACAGCTCACTACTTATTTATCGACCTCGAAAGGATGAAAGGTTGAGTTGGCCTAGTTGAACTTGACTGACCTTGTAGCGGACGGTTTATCCACATAAGTGGTCACCTATTAGCTGCAGGTCAAGCGTAGGACACAGACAAACTTTCTAACCACTGTGCTACGCAACCAACCAAGGGCTGAGCTATTTTTCGTTCGTCTTTTTAGCGTATCGATCGTACGCTGTTGCTGCAATCAGTTCAACAAGTAGTAGCAGCAACAGCAGCTTTCAGTTATCACAGCTGACAAAAACATCGGTTCACAATACCGTTAAATTCACGTGACACAGACAGACACATACGCGACCAATTAATCTACCTGAACGCGTGTTTGGACCATCCATGAAGCGCAGTTGGTGGTCTTTATCGCTATGAAAAATATGATTGTAATCGGTGTTGTAGTTGTGAAGATACGCGATTTTCAATATTTTGCGCATTAGGCTTGAAAATGCACGCCTATTCACACCTTTTGGGGTTTTTGGGGGGCAAAATGGGGAATACGGAAATGTTTTGCAGTTTAATCCCTCTTGGGATGCAAGAGCATGGGATTGGCATCCTATGAATCAAACTGCGTGAAAATCGTTTCTGTTGTTTAGTATCGGGACGCGAGCAAAAAATGGGTAATAAAAAACTAAAAACCACGCGAGAGTAATATTTCACCCATTTGCCGGGACGCCTCCACTGGGGCAATCGCTTTGAACTTTGGCGTGCTGGGTCATATCACCGACTTAATCACCCACTCCATACTTTGTGACAATCGGTTTGGGGTTTTGGAGTTCTGATATCCCCAATTTTGCGAACAGCTGGTCGCCCTTACAGCAGTGTAAGCACTACTGCGCTACACTGTGAAGGGTCAAGGTAAAATATTTAGGTCGACATTTAATTCAAACGTTATTGCAAGGAAACACAGACAGACACACTCCCGACCAATTGCTCTAGCTGAACCACTAAAGTGGTCGGTAAAATGCACCTGTCAGAACTGAAACGATCAATTCAAGTACAAGTTACGTCAATAACGCAGCGTGTTCTGTTTCTGTTGTGTACTACAGCTAAGCACTGGTCTGGCAAGCTGAGCCTCAGAACTTCGATTCGATGCCAAGCAGACAGCTAATCTTCATTTGGCAGTTCAGCACATCTCTATGGCTGAACCACGCCGAAAGGCCAAAAAAAGCGACGTTGTTCCTGCTTCAGAATACGATATTGCAAGGCATCTGCACGAAATTCGAATTAGAATAGTGTGATAGATGGACAGAAACACATTGTAATCAGTCTATACACAAAAGTCGGAGACGGCAGACTTCGCACCCGGTGGCGCCACCTGGCGTACTCGACGAAACATACGCGTCGTCTCTGATTCTGCCCATTCGCTATATATTACGTGAAAAAATGACGTCATCTTCAAAACCGGAAACACATAACATATCGCATTGCCGTCATAAAATGACCAAGCCATGCAAGGCCACAGATATCGTGTAAAAAATTTGGTGGAATTTGAACAAACAAACAAACAAACAAACAGACAGACAGACAGACAGACACGCGGATCACAATACGTAGAAATAACAACCAAGAACTGTAACTGTGTATAGGGCAAAGTTCATTCTGGTATAATAGCAGTAAGTAACAATCTGACATTCACATAAGTCTGGTGCCGAGCCGAGTGACTCAGCTGTAAGGTGAATTCGTGCAAATTGATTGTTAATGTTTCGACACATCGATCCGTAATTATCTCTTAGCACTCACTGGGTCCACGCTGTCGCCGATGATGCTATCTGTTGAGTACAGTCAGCCATATGCACGTGTATTTGTGTTAGTGTAGTGTGTGTACTCAGTAACGTATTTAGGCGGCGTTGTGACTGCCCCACCCCCCTTTAGAAGTGCGGAAAATTATTAACACTACTTTAATGGTCCAGATGAAGCAGTGGGTCCGCTGTGTGCGTGTGTCTGTGTCCGAACAATAACTTTTAAACTAGATGACAATTGACCTAAATGTTTGACATGCTGGTTCAGCTTGACACTCTCTAGGTCGAAATACGAAGGTCAAGGTCATAGGGTCAAAGTTCACGGTCACAAGGGAAAATGTTGTTAAACTGTTGACCCCTTATCTATGTGTTGAACTATTGCCAATCATCTTCAAATGTATATAGGCTATGCCGGTAGTATACATGAAAGTCGTCGTGATTCAAGTTTAACCGTCGGTTGAGTGGCATACCTGTGGCCTAGCTACCTGAATAATGAGAACTGGGCAGTTAGAGGCAGTGTAAATCGTCTCGCAATTCGTCACGTTTTTGACCGAAAGTCGCTCGCGGTGACAAATAGCCAAAACAAGGCCTATATTATACCAAAATACTTTAAAGAACCCGAAATCTCCTACGTTTCACTCTATTTTAAATCAAGATATTGGATCCCCGTGCGCATTCCCTTTCCTCTGTTGTCTGTTAAAGCGGCCGTGAATTGAAAACCAGTTGTGTGAGCTCCCAGCGGCTCTGCGGCGAAGCTTCAGGCAAAATCGACGTTTTTGTGCATTTTAAATGAGTCACAATATGGCGAATTAAGTTGTTCATAAGCGATTCTGGTAAAAAAGTACTTGGACAGATGGCTAATCTGTCGGAAGTCGGTGATTAGGTGCCGGAGATTTGTCAGATCGTAGACGTCATTGTGGCGATTGTGGCGCGGGATCCGGCGGCATTTAACCCGAACCCGTGGCCCTAAAGCCAGGTCCACACTAGCAACAATGTCGAAGCAACATTGTCGAAGCAACAGGCAACTTTGTTGCCTGTTGCTTCGACAATGTTGCCGTTTTGGGGCAATAATGTCGAAGCAAGGTTCGACTTTGTCGAAAGGACGAAATTTCAACGCAACGCAACGACATTGTTAACATTTTTGGCAACAAAGTCGAACGTTGCTTCAACATTGTTGCTGGTGTGGACCGGGCTTTAGACATCGAATTCGACGAGTCGACGATGACGTCACCGTGTCAGGCATGGTGATCGCATCGTTGTTTTAGCGGTTGCTATGGCTACAAACGACGTACAGTTCATTCACCAATGAGCGTCGAAAGCAGGTCCAACATGATTGGCTGACGACTGTCGTAGGCGTGGTTTTCGTTACGCCGTGAAACCAAAGAAGCTTCAGCGACAACCTTATGCTGCTGCAGCAGGAATTCGTTTTGTAGAGCTTCGGCGACTAATTCAGTAAGTAGAAAGATATGCTTAAAATCCTTTGATTACGATTTTAGATGATAACTCATATTATAGGCCTATTGTAGGCGTATTACAGCATATAGCCTATAAGAACCTTAACACATCTAGACCAAACTATCCAAATAAACTTAGGCATAGTGTGTGAACAACTTCCTGGCGCCAATTCATGTCCGATTGTCACGAAACTTGGTAAGTCATACCACTGACCACAGAGGACGAGGTCATTCAATTTTGGAAGGTCAAGGTCAAAGGTCAAGGTCGGTGGGGAGGTATGCGCTCTATTGAGCCCTTCTAGTTGTTTTAGTTTTGTCGCTGTTGTTCTTGATGTTGTTATTGTTCGGCTTTTTCGTCGTTTCGTTGGCTGTCATTAGCAGTAATGAGTTCCACAAATTATCACTATTTAACGCGATCATTTACATCAACAAATATTTCAACGTTAAACTTAAACGAATACATATGTTTAGCCGCAATATATATTGTATTGTAGCCGGGCCCAGTCAAACAACCGTTGTTTTGGTCACTGTGTGCTACGATGTGCGAGTATCAGCGCATCTCAATCTCATCATTGTCACTGTCGTCAGCATCCGCTAGATGAGGATGACGTCATACGGCGGAGACAACGTGTCGATGACGTCACAGATCGGCGTTGAGCATGCGAACATGATTACTCAGCAGCAACAGCAACAAAGGCGACGACAAACCGCGACAGCGAGCGGCCAGTCAAACAGAAGAACCTCACAATACGATGACAACACGGCTCCGAATTGTGTGCCGATTTCAACTGCTCCGCATCCCGTTGAAGCTGCATCTCGTCCTAATTGTGTTGATCTGGAATATAGGTGAGTAATGTCGGTGATGTAACTGTAACGGTAACGCAGTCAAAACGTCAACTTAAACCTCTCTACAAATAAGATGCAGAAGAGCTTCGGCTACGTCATTAGCTTTCGGGCTAAATTATAATAATAAGAAATGGCGACGATGGGTTGCAACAGTGGTGGCAGCTGCACCAAAATTACACCTCGTGATTTGAATTGTGCAGACCTATGGCCACGAAAGTATAACGGAAACTTGTAACATTCGCGTCTACTGAAACTGAAAAATATCCACTAGCTCCACGTTTTATTGAAGTAAAATAATTCATGTTTGCTTGATTTCAGTTTTTGATATTATTTAGCTGAAGGTTTAGTTTGTTCAACTGCTGAGTCTTTATGTTTTATATAGATAGGATGAAGTGACGTCACAGTAATCTACGATCTCTATGTTGTTGGACAAGTTGTCGTACTTTCAGAAGTTAACTGGTGAATATTTGTCACGTTATTTAAATAAAATTGAATCGATAGGTTTCAAAAAAGCTTAATGCTAGCGCCATCTTGGCGATCTCACTGAAAGTGCTGCAAAATGTTTATATTTCCTTGCCCTATACTTTACATCATGGCGGACAGAACATAGACAAAATGAAGACATTACAACGCTGTCAATCTATGTATAGTTTTGGTTCAGAATTCTTTTTAGTTTTAGATTTGCTGACCGAAAAGCGATCATTTTAGTCCTCGTTCTAGTTTAAATTACGAAAATAGCACTGCGTCATTGCATAGTGCCCTTTAATTTCTGTATCTGATACCCCGGTACTGAAAGAAACGACAATATTCGATGTTACAATACATCAGTTATTATAGTGTATGCGCTAACCGATCGCAACAGATTTTTAACTATTGTGAAATGACTTTATTGCTACGTGTATCTTTTTTGTGTTATTTTGTACTGTTTTGTATTATACATGTGTTTTAGTAGCATGTTAGTGACCTGTTGTGCCCTTTGCTACTTATATTTTAAATAAATAAATATTATATGTACTTCAAAGTTTTTAAATAAATAAATAAATAAAGTAAAACGATTCGGCTTATCCTACGGATAGTGATCGTGGGTGTGTGTAGCAATAAAGTCATTCCATTCCGTTGGTGAATCGTATAGTTAAACACGTAAATGGATTCAGTTGGTTTTTGGTGTAAGCGTTACCACAGACGACAGCTGCTTTGTGTTAGATGGGGGTCCGGATTCATGACGGAAAGTGAGACCTCTCCGGGCGTGGAGGACTGTTGAAAATTTTCGGCTGTCGTTACGTCACGGTCAGCTATCCATTCCAGCAGTTACTGAGGCTGTTGTACACCGTGAGCTACAGAAAACGTGCCACTATATTTTTTACTATAACTCCTGTATTTCTTGGTGGATTGTTACACTTTACATACCAATGAAAACTGGAATGAATACTCTACAGACAGGTATAAAATTTCCAGCTTCATCTTAACTGTGTCCTCAATTGCGGCAATGGTATCTACAGTTCGGGAAGACGATGGCCGACCGCTTCCTGCGGTGCGTTCAATAGAACTGGTAATTCTGCGCAACTTTCGCAGAAAGTCGTCCAATGTTTGTCTACTCGATTTTTGTTAGGGCATTCCTTGACGAGTTTTCGGGCATAAAATATTTTCGATTTACGCAGGTTTTGGTCCGAATTTCATCTTCAGAACTCATCGTATTCCCATATTACATTTAATTGCATTACTGTTACGCACGAAGTAACTCAGTTAAGTGAGCATTGCAGTGCGACATAGTTATAACGTCATCAGTAGGTTAAATAACTACGTTGTAGAATATTCTTTCGTGTTTCCATTGGTACAAAAAGTGTTTAAAAATCCACCAACAAATGTGGGAGTTACTCTAAAAAATAAAGTTGCACGTTTTTAGGGTTCACGGTATACACTATAC
>Ga0209780_1001448_pt1 | contig 15640 bp, 10 predicted proteins | sample WorMetexBAHAMAS2_FD_187384 | JGI IMG/M metagenome (GOLD analysis project Ga0209780, IMG submission 187384) | Marine gutless worms symbiont microbial communities from Max Planck institute for Marine Microbiology, Germany - Inanidrilus exumae... | ecosystem: Host-associated > Annelida > Digestive... | reverse complement strand
ATATTATATTAATCAAATGAAGATTGATTTTCAAGATTCTTTCACCAACAGATTACCAAGGAACTTGTCTATGTATGCACCATAGACAAATATTCCATCTCACTTTAACTGTGTTGCTATATTACCTTTCAAAATGTAATGTTGAAAATTACGAAGAAACTTATTTCTAACTACTGGCATTATCAATTATCATTACCACAACTACTTCCAGTTAATAATCGTTTTTCCAGATGAACCTGGGTCAGCCCGTTCCCCTCAGGTTCTTTTTTCCACCTGTTTCGGAAAAGAACCTCTGAGATCGATAAAATATCCCACCACTTCTGTGTATGCACAGCGAGAATATGACAAAATCACTTAAGATGTTGTCAAATCACCAAAATTTCAACCCCCTCTTCTAAATTTTCTGGAAATGTAAGATGACAACGTACTCACATCTGGTAATAAAACAGCAAATATAAATAATAAAAAATGTAGTTTACATAATGTCAACGGCAACAGATCAAAAGTGTAAAAATCATAAAAGGTGATACGACTCAGCAGCACACTGATATTCGGGGATATTCAGAGAATAGAAACAAACCTGTTTCATAGCAGCTCGCTGAGCAGAGTTCTTAGCATCATTCATCTTATGCAGCTGCTGTTTCAGCTCATCAACCTGTTCAGTTAGACGGACACGATCTTCGTTTGTACTCGCCAGCGCCTGATTGGACGACGAGTAGCAGTCTCGCAGCGATTCTAGTTCACCTTCCAACCGAGACATTTCCTGTCGACTCCTGCACATTTCAACCGTCGTGGGTGTACCATTTGGACAGTGGTGACAACATTCTGGGTGTGACTGGTATCAACATTATTGAAATACAGTATGATAATTCTACAGTCTAAGTACTGATGAAGACCAGGCTGCTGCTGCCACCACCATTAGCATCATCATTGTCACAACTTCTGACCTCCACAACTTTCAGCTATCATTTGTCTGGCAATATTCTGTGGTCCCTACGAGTTATATTCGGTCCCAAAAAGTCAAAACTATGGGATTGCTGGCACCCTACAAACATTTTTGTCAAAGCAGTTAAGGCATTTTTTGTCAAACGGCATTTTTACAGTTTTGTGAAAAGGATGCCCTTCCAATAGTGGTAAAGCACTGAAAGCATTTAGAAAAAATTAATCCTGTATGGAGACTGACGGTCGACTTCCGCTAGGGCATACTAGGGCCGTCAGACGTGGTTAGGACCAAAGTTAGAGGTCACGTGACGGAAAACGAGGATGAATTTAAAAAATCTGACCGGTTAAATTTTAGACATTGCCCCCTAATTTAAGAATCCGTGGTCATTTGTCAGCCCCCATTAAAAATGGGGGAGGAGATAGAGTTTGAAAATGGTCCAAAATGGTCGAATTTCGACTTTCGTGGGCTCCTGACCTTGACCTTGGATCCGGGCATGGTCATTACCTTTTTTCATCTCTCATCGAGTACTACCTGTATACCAAATTTCATCGAAATCGAAGAAACTTTTTGTGGACGGATGGACACACGGACGGAAATTTGCCACCCATAGTATTAGGTCGACTTCCAAAGTTTGGAAGTCGACCTAAAAATACAAATATGCACTTCACGCAGTATTTAGAAACTAGCAATAAATATCCATCACTTACAAAGCTTCAGTTCGGCGAAGCTGATTGGCTAGCGATTCTGCTTTCATCTGAGCTTCGTCTCGCAATCTCTCCGCCATACAAGCACGCTCCGACAGCCCCGTCACATCCCGACTTTCGCGTCCGCTCTCTAGAATTCCCTCGTGATAAACTTTCTCCAGTTCCACTTCCACTGAACGCTTCTCCCGCAGTGCACGATCCAGCTGTGCTTGTTTCTCAGCGTTCTCCTTCATTCCGCAGTGAACACATGCAATCAACTCCTCTGCATTCACACTGCACGTCGCAGTGGTCTTGTGGTAGGTAGCATGCCTGAACACAAGGATGGGGTCCTCCGAAACTGGCGTCGAACTCGATGACACATTTTGGCAGCCTTGGCCTCGAAGTGGCCTGGCCTTGGCCTTGAGGACGCTATCCTCCAACACATTCAGCCCGACCATGATAAGTCCTTCATGGCCACAATGGGTGAGAGTAGCCATCATAATTTATAACACAAGTTTTTATCCATTTCCATGCAACTTTTCACACGGCCAACTGGTTGAAGTGAGGGACCATCGCCAACTTTTATTGTCTCTAAGACCCACTGCTTAAAAGTCACATCTCACTGGTGGGCACTCAAACTGTTAGCACAATATTTTAGACGTCTTGGTCTTTTTTCACGTGCACAGAACATAAAACCATCACTCAGTTTTTGTTCATCTGACCTGTTGCAATGTAAAGTAAAGTAAAGTATGAGGTACCAACATAGCGCATTCTTATGGCCTAAACAGTCACGAAGCGCTACAGAATGGCACGTGTTAACGGGATCACACAGTTTTTACCTGCCACCCACACAACCATACTCCATAAGCATTCACCAGATGGCACCACCCGAATGAAGCAGTACACATCCGATATAGCTTACTACTCAATCTATTGACCTCGGAAGGATGAAAGGCTCAGTTGGCCTCGCTGGTTAACCTATAGCGGACAGTTTACTCGCATAGCCATCGGCTGCAGGTCGAACGTGAAACAGGGAAAGTTCGCCGGTCAAAGACCAACGTTCTACCACTGTGCCACGCAACCAACTAACAAGCCAAGCCAACAGCGTCCAGGGAACTCAATGCAATGAAGTCAACTGGAAAAAATCACCAGTTAGACTTCATCCTTGCTTGATCCATTGACTCCTAAGAAAAGAGATGTAGCACCCAATAGGCTGGCTCTTCCAAGGTAGTACCCCCTACAGAATATAATGGGCATGCTAACAAACTGACCAAAAAATTTACTAGAAATTAAACGTCTTTCATTACTGCACTGGTCTTTCTAAGCCTATTCATGTTCTTGCAGTTGCAATTAATGTCCATAAGTTGTTAAGTCATTGTCACTAATGCGGACAAAAACAACATCAAGAACAACTGTATAAAATGTTACGACTAGATACCAAATGTGATACAAATGTATTAAATTATTCAACTGCATCTATCAAAACTGCCACATGGTTGTGTTTTGTCCATTACACTGTATTCTGGTCTGGCTCATTACTGAACACTTTAGCGGTCCACGTTCAGCAATTAGTCAAGTGTGTCTGTCTGTCTGTCTGTCAGACAATAATTGTCTAGGTCAAGTTCACGTCAAATGTCACAATTACCGAAGGAAAAAGTGTTTAGTAAAGTGGTTGGTGCACTCTTGCTTGATGGCTTTCAAGCTGTTTTGTATTTTTAAATGTTCCGTATTAGTGCCGCATCAGTCGTGCATTCAGTAAATCAAAAATGACAACAGTATTTACGTGACATGACAACAGTATTTACGTGACGGACCAATTCCAGTCGCTGGACCTCGTCAACTAGCTTCATTAAGTTTGTATTGCACTGTTTCTTCACGTTGTCAACCTGTAGATATAACGATCAATGCAACAAGTCAACTCGAGATGCTTATTTCCCAAGAGCATGGCATAAGCAATCACAAATAATGCCGCAACAACTGAATGTCCAGTCGTAACAAAGCACAGCAATCGCGATCAGTTTAGGCTAAGTGTCAATCATTAACTATGAGATATCTGCAGCAAGTTATTACCGACCACCATGATGGTTGGCGCAGAGCACTCAATGGTTGTGTATGGTGATCAGAAAAAAACGATCTCTGACACAGATATTTGGTACGGTACGGTAGTTCATCTTGACCATATCTAGGTCAATTCCGATGGTCAAGATAAAAGTTCAAGGTCAAAGGTGGGGAAAATTCATGGAAGGAAAAAATTTTCCGCAACACAAGCATGTTATGAGGTAAGACCATGGAACGGTCAACTAATAGGCAGACAAAAATTTGAAACTATAAACAAGTAACAACATTAAGTATTTTCGGTGTTAGCCAAGTTCCTTTGTGCTAAAGTGGTCGGTGTAACCTCTAATGAGGGCTATCTAATTATTTTACAGTTGGATGCCTTTCCACTATTACGTACGATATATTTTTATAACATAAAAACATATAACACAATAAACTCAGTAACAGATGGTTGCCAGAACTTCAAACGTATACATCATAAGTCAGTAAGTAAGCCGATTAAGGCACCTCTTGCCGAGTTCTAGCTCCAGCTTCATTAACGACCTTCGTCAATGCATCTTGCAGGCGTGCTAACTCATCTTCCGCCTGTCTCTGTTTCACTAAAGCCTTCAACCACACACACACAGACACAGCCATGCAGAGACAAGTACACACAGACACACTTTGACAGATTCAGACAAGCATATAAAAACTGGGCCATTGGCGTGAGGTATAGCTTTGACAAATGCAGACTGATTTTCACAATTCTTTCACTGTTAGACTCAGCACTCTCCGTTCCAGTCATCCACTGTCAAAGCACTGACAGGAACTCAAAGAACTCATCACAACCAGGAAAAATCACCAACTAGTCTCACATGCTACTTGCATCAGGCTACGAACAGTTTATGTAACTTCTGAAAACATTTTTATTTGGCAGTTAGTTGACCACGGCACATTGTGACCATTTGCTAATTGTGCTTTTAAAAATACTCTTTCTATCTAACTAAAAAACTAACAAACTAACAAACAAACAAACTAACTAATAAACTAACTAACAAACTAACTAACTAAGTAACTGATGTCATCCTTTCTTCCTCCAGCACCAGAAGGCGGACTTTGACACCCCACTGTCAACGTGCATAACTTCGCTGCCTTGATGGTCTCCTGTGACCTGGACCTTCGACTTCCAGAATCTAACCAAGTCATCGGTATCGGCTAGTGAACGGAATGGCATTGCTCTTTGTATGCCAGCTCTCAAACGACAGTATCACAACCACCTCTCATCATCATCACATCTCAACATATCGACATATTGATAGACCGACCTGATCACGCTCAATAACAGCATCCTCGGCCAGCTGAAAGCCATTCTTCAGCTTTGCTAAAGCGTCAGCATTGTGACTCTCATCCTCAGCCGCTTTGCTCTGCTGCTCAGCCAAGCGCTGCTCCAACGCCAGTTTCTCAGCATGTAACTGGTCAATTTCTACACCACGGGCCGCAAGCCTGCAATAAACAACCAGACATTTCAACCAACACCAGGATAAATGCTCAAGCAGATAAATAAACTGATATACACAAACTGATCAATGTGAATTCTGAAAGAGAAACACGGGCATGGACATTTCTTCTTCTTCTTCAGTGGCATTCACCTACAGAAATGCTGCCCTGTCGATGATACGTTGCAGGAGCATGATGGCCAACTATAAATCTGCATCAATCCCCTCAACCAGGTGGTAACAGGACACAGTCGTCCAATGAAGAGGCGGTCGAAAAGACGTACTAATGACTCGGTGGTGATCCTGTCTGGAATCCACTTGTGCAAAAAGCCAAAACAAGTGCAGCTGCTTCCCTTTGACACTGTGGATAAGGAAAATAGCCATCAGAGGGAACAAAATGCTACAGTGGATCATCAGTGTCAAATATGGGACAAAAAGAAACAAGTCAACAGTATTACGGACTAGAAGATGGACTCTTGATACCCCAGCGTCAACGTGCATGACTTTGCCACCTCGACCTCGACCTCCGGTTTCCAGAATCTAACCAAGACATCAGTAGCGGCTTGTGAATATTCCCTGTAAGTTTTATTGAGACTGCTCAAGCCATTCATGAGATATCATGGTGACAAGATCTGTTTGGACGAATAGACAAACAAATGCAGTGGACAGACAGCCCCCAAACTCAATGCCTTCGCCAAAATTGTCAGGTGGTAAACCCATAACAAGTTAAAGCAATAGCTTGCATCATTGACAAGGTGTGTGAAGCCTAACTTAAATTCTATGTGCAACTAGCTACGTAACAGAACATCAAGGTACATCAAAAGAACTGTGATTGCAAAAGTACACAGGTGCATGGAAAAACCGACATACAGCATATTACAATTGAAGCTGAGATTAATCATCGAGCTATGGAGACAAAAGACAAGTGTAAAAAGGAAGCATGCAGCTACGGTTTCTGAAAAGACATATATAGCAGGGCCAGAACAAGACTGAAATAAAGAGACAGCTCAAGGCACCAGTAACTGCAACCTAAAATTAGCTCATAGCCTCGTGTTCAAAACAGCTGACAGTTCCACTGACTGTGATTGCTGAATGGCTGACTGCTCACTCAGCTGCTTCAGTTGCTTGTCGGCAAATGACCGACTCCCTTCGTCAATCACTCGCCGCTGTTCCTACACGTCAAACTACTGCAAACTGCCGAACGATTCACGGACATGCACTTCACAGCTTAGTAATACTATAACATAACGATGACATCTAAAATAATGCTCACAACTTCCAGTTACACCAGCTGATTCACTTTAACAGCAACAATTAATGCAGACGCTACTACCATTTACACGAGGTTAGTTGGTGCTTAATGAGTAACGACATCTTCAACATAGAACAGGTTTTGTCATACATATATAGTGAAAACGTATGAAATTAGTAGCATCAAAATGCACATAACTCACACCATGTACTAGTGTCGGCGATCCGGCACAAAGGGAGGAATGCCCGGGGCCTGAGTGCTCTGAATTTCCTTCAGTGATTTGATGCTGTCGTGGGGTGACAGGAAGGAAATTCAGCCACAAAAACCTGTGACACTTATACCCAAAGGTCATCTCTGTAAACACGTGGAGGAAGAAAACTGAGGAGAAACTGGCTAAAAAGATTCGCATAAAAAACAGCCGATATAATGGACATGGTTGTGGTGGTGGTGCTTCCGAGTTCTCCACTCCAATTTATCTCCAACTAGGTTCTATTTCGCAAGACCTGGCCGGACCCAGACTGACTCCAGAAAAGACGGCCAGTCAAACAAAAACCGTCAATTGTGGCACACATGTTCAACGTATCAGCAAGCTTTTTTCATCATGATACAATAATGGCTCCTAAATGGGTGAACAACATAAACAACTGGCCACCTTTAACAGCATTTCACTGCGCAGTTCTTCCAGAAGTTTTTTGAGGTCATCGACTTGTATGTTGGCAACTTTGAGCTCATTCTTGGCGGCCTTGAGCTCATCTTGCAGCCGAGCATTCTGCTGGTTCAGTTCAGACACGGTCCTCATGTACTGATCTTTGATCTGTCACCATCCACCAGTACAACAAGAAGCTCAGCTGTCACCGAGCGACTGCATGAAGCCATACATCAGTATGCAGTGGTGCAAAAACCTGGATCATTGGCCAATATGAGTCATAAAGCCCATAACTTTGCCAAATGCTAATCAACATTAGCTTGGTAGTCTAGTGGTTAGGGCGTCAAATTTGCAAATAAGTGGTCATGAGTTCAATCCCCGGCCGTTGCACTACTGGTCGATTGGTACTTGGATGGGTGACCATCTTCGGGCGGGCATACCACCTCGATATGTAACCAGCCACCCAAGCCAACTCAGCCTCCGACCCTCTGTGGAACGAGAAACGAGTACCGGCCAAAGTGCGGTAACGCTCTGCGGCTGGGAGTAAAGGCAGGATGGTCCATTCCATTCGTGGATAAGTATGTGGGTGGCAGGTATAACTGCGTAATCCCTTTAATGCATGCCATTCTGGACACTTTAGAGATGCGTTTCATAATAATTAAGCGCTATACAGGTGTACACATTGACATTTTACCTTTACTAACATTTAAAATTCTCATACCACGAGACTCGGCATTTAAGTTCCAATAAAGATGTCAATGTCACTTAAAGATGCTATCAAACACGTTGCCACTACACTACCTTGTAAAATATATGGCAACGTTTTAAATTCGCAGTCGCCGGCCTGTTTTTTTTTGCACCAACCTGTATTTTGGAAGACTAGAATATTAATCTCATAACACAGCATAGCACTGGGGAAGCACCAGCTCCATCCATTCGGCCACAACATAGCAGCAGAATAAAACATGCAGACAGAAGGAAAGGTAAAACTGAATCACCACTAAAACATGTGCAACAAAAGTAAAGGCCAATGTATCACTTCCTATTCATTGGTATTGTGCACATTATAAATAAATGTATGTATGTACGTATGCTAAGTGTATTCCAGTGCATTGTGGGTAATGGTATAAAGAAATCTAGCAATCTGGGGTGTGTGGTTTTAGCCAGCCGCTTGCCAGCCGCTGCCAAGCTTACCGTGGTTTTGACCAGCCGCTGTGACCTAGTTACCGAAGCGCTTGCCAGCCTACTCAGCAGTTTCATCGAGGCGCTTTCTACACTGACTGCAATATGAATGATTCAAGATGGCGTCTAACGAAATGAGAAAATTTGTAATTTTTTGCCATTTACTATTAAGTTAATACCGCAATTTAATGAAAACGCTACTAATTTTTGCTTTACAACGTATGTTGCCTCTTCAGATGTTCAAAAGCAACGCAAAGTGCGTTTGCTTCCCGAATTATGTCAGACTGATGCACTGTGGACCGTGTGTATTGTATAATAACAATTGCTTATCATTACACGGCCAGATGGCGACTTATTAAAGACACGTTAAATTCGTCACTATTAATCCTAACACTAATCCTGCCCCAAACTCTAAACCTCCTAACCATAACTGTAAAACCGTAATGACACAGCCGGCCGAGTGTATAGACACATGACATTACATCACATGAAGAAGGAAGGGCCTGAGTGTAGTTTACTGGGCGACGTGGAAATGCATTGTAACAATTTCGGGTTAGTATTAGGGTTAGGGTTACTTAGGGTGTGCACTAGGGTTAGGATTAGGGTTAATTTAAGGTTGGCTGTTGTTATGGGTTGAGTTGATTTTGGGGATAAATTGATGGTAAACCCAACACTCTTGCCACCATTCATTGGCAAAAGCAGGTAGGCAATTGAATTAGCTACATTGTGTCTGGATAAACATATTAACACAAAAACATCAAACGTAAACATAAACAACATCTCCAGCCAAATCAGCTAACACGCAGCGCACTGTGGTATTTCTGCAATTTTGGCTTGCCAGCCGCTGTTTACCAGCGGCTGGCAAGGGGCTGGCTAAAACCACGCGCCCCTGGCTTGCAATTTCAACGATTGTATTAAAACTGAAAGATTTCGCGAGGTCAGGCAGTCATGTACATGGTAAAGTGGTAATATCTCGGAAATGGTGCAAGACAAAGACGTTGTTGCTACATATCAGTAATAGGAAGTGATATATAAAATCATGCCATTTCTGATGACCTTGAGTTATCTTCAAGGTCACTTGCCTACTGCAAGCCTATGCAAATGATTTTTTAAACAGCTGACAAGATTTCAACTGGCATAGTTTGTCACATCATCCCTTTGTGATAGCTGAGCTTCTTATTACAATTCATGCATAAACAGGAATATATACAAAATATATATGTATCACAAAAACTCACCTGATGAGCTTGCAGCTCAAGTGACTGAACCCTTGGATTAAAACGAGAGCTCTACACACAAGTTAACACAGCAATAACAACAGACAGGCAGAATTCAGACAGAGCACAACAAAAAATAATTCCCAAAAGCGTAGCATCAACTTAAATATATCCGTCTTATTTTTTGTTTACTTCCTAGACAATTTGGCCATATTTTTAACAAATCTCAGAGACATTTAGTATGGTGAGTTGGTGACATACTGGTTTATTCAAAAGATGCATGCAAACACAAATTTCCAACTCAAAACTGTTTCCTGTCAACAGTTTTTAAGAACAAAAGTCATCTGTTTTAGTTCAAAATTGTGACTGTCGCATCTAATCAATCTACAGTATAACACAGTTGAAGCCATCATCAGAAACATTAACAAAATACATTTCCAGAACATAAATGGCACAACTCAACAACAAAATATTGTTCCTATGCGGAAAATCAGTTAAGAGTACTTTGCAAAATATACAAAAGCTATATAACGTAAACTTTAACTTTTACCTGCAGTTGTTTTGCCAATCGTTCAACTTCACTTTGTGACTCCTGCAACATTTCTGCGGTACAGTCTTTCTCCTGAAACATTGCAGTAGGATGCAACTATCTGTTATTAAGTGAACATGCTATCAGATTTGATTTTGTTGCATCAGCTGACAGCAGAGATACGTAGCTATCACAAACAGATTGTGCATCAACTGCAGTGGCAACGTGGAAGTGTAGCAAAAGCACTAAAGACTGACATCTGTTAATTATTCTCTCACCGCTACAATGTACAGAACACATTAGCAGATAGTGGTCTGTTGCTTACAACATTTGACCTATTTAGAGTGATCCAAGTAACTTTAGGAAACCGCAAAATAAGTACAAGAATCAACAGTTAGCCACAGTTGATGCACATGCCACGATCATGAGGCTAGTGGCCAACTGACATTTTTCACTGTACAAGCAGACTGTGGGCATCATGGCAGTCCCAGGTCACAGTGGCAACAAGCACATGTGAAAGTTATGCTCATGGGCGTAAACCATTTGGGACAAGTCCCCAAAAAATTTGGAGTGGGGGATGCTACTGCAAAATGTCCCCCCGATTTTATCACGTTTCAATATTTCAAGCACCGAACTGCTTGTAGTACAATGACGCAAAAAGCTCACCGACCCTATTTATCTCACAGTGTATTCGCTACTTCAAAAAACTACATCTTCAACGTCCACAAAATCAGCACTACAGGTGGAAAATTCAACAGTTTTCCCGAGAGGACATGGACAAAACATACTGCTCAGAATTCCATAAAACATGCTATTTCAAGTGAACCATTCACTTTTTCTAGGGAGGGGCCTTGCCTCCAACCAGTTCTTCTGGATATACCCCTGCATCCCCCAGAATTCTAGCCAGATTTACGCCACTGGTTATGCTCATCAGCAGACAAAAACAAAGATGTTCATGCAACATGCATGTTTCATCAAAATGATCACTTTGGCACACACGAAGCTCAAGTCTCTAAATCACTCTCAAAAACAAGAACAAGAAATTCTTATGACGTTACCTGCAGCAAAGAAAGCAAACAACAAAATTTCGGCAATGCCTAAGTAAACAATCAAAGAGACACCAAAAAGTATAGAAACTCATACTAATCACTAATCGACTGATACAAAAAAAAATATAAAGACAAAATTAGATGGCAACAGAACTTACACGAACGGCTAAAGCAAGCTGCTGTCGCAGGTTATTAACGACACCACCTTCATCATCTGCAGAGGGACTAGCATCATGCAGGCCGTCACCATGGAGACGAAATCTTGCCTCTTCCTTCATTCTCTCATTTAACCTGACAATATAGCTTTCTTTCTTTCTTTCTTTACTGTGGTCAGAGTTCCAGCCTATGTTCTGGACCTCAGCGCTGAGACCACATAATGGTCCAGTGCACTAGAGGGGAACTGGTAGGTGTGTGCGAATGTATGCGTGATGTGCGGGGAAGGTGGGGTTAGTAGGAAGTAAACAGCTTGTCGGGTATTTATAGCACGCCCCCTCTAGACAAGACATACTGTCTGGCCTAGACCTGACTAGTGTTGTGTGCTGCACCAGCCAGTGGCCAGCCAAGTCTATTGTCTTCAGCTCATGCCAGCATGGCCAACATCTTAACGCTGCTAATCAAGGTGTCAGCAATGGTCACAGTTTACAGAGGACACCATCGAACCATCTTTTTCTTGCCTGAGATTATCTCCATGTCCATCATGTGCGTAGGAATTATTTGAAATAATTTTTTGGTAGGCAGATGCACCCAGGCTGAGGTTTGAACACCGGCTCATGAGTGCACCATGCTCTACTGTACATGGCGCCCAAGTGCTTTGACTACTGGGTTACATGGGCAGGTACTGATAACATAGCATCAAATGATCAAACAGATGATATACATAGTGAGATCCAGGAAACATGGCACTGGCATCAGGGAGCCGGCATAAATGGAATGTGCCCTGATTCTTCTAAAGATCTTGGCACTATATAAGCCATGTACTTACTTACTTACTTACAGTGCTACCTCTGTCACTGCTTGATCATGAGGTTAGTTGGTAATTTTTGCCCAGTTGAATTAAATGCTTTGAGTTCCCTTCAGTGCCTGCACACTGTTGAATGGTTGTATGGAAGGTCACCTGACCTGTAAAAATCTTGCGCCAATTATCACTATGAAGTTTTCTTATGGGTGACTTGGCCCAACATAAAATAATTCCAGAAAATAAGGCCACTTGAACAACACCAAGAGTGCGTAAGTCACCGGTTGAATTCAGTGCAGTGGAACCTTTTTTATTCAAGCAATAATAATTGATTTTTATTGGCTCAAACTAGCCTCGCACACTATCTTTGTTGATATCAGATACTGTAAAGCTGCATGTGATGCATCTGTGTATATTTACGATATGGAATAAGAACTGACGAAGACCAACAGGCTGACGTTTCTGAATGACAGATTAGGCAGACATACTACTGATTGCCATTAAGAGCCCCTATCTACACTCATAATATACAACTTAGTAGCACTGATGACTGGTGCGAATTATACAGCAAGCAAAACAGGGACAACAGTGTAATAAACACTGTAGTTAGAAAATATTAATTTCAGTTTCAGATATTATTTTCCTTTTATACTTCATTCTGGTTTAATAATCAGTTTATATTTATTATTAGTGCGATTGCTAGTATATTTTTCAAAACATTTACACAAAGATGAGTGAGAAATTTCTACATTAGCAAGTCCAGTCGTATTGTCAACAAAAAACTGCAAAATATTTAACAGTTAGCCGCCAAGCATTTAACAAATGCAGATAACAACTGATGCATAATAATGATTCTAATCATTAGCATTATCACAATGCAGTACCACAGTCTGCTATCTGACAACAGAATAAGTATCGAATACACTATTATATACAAACGTATTAAAATATTATCAATCTGCAATACTGTGCATTATATCACGGTATACAGACCTGTCGTTTTCATTAGTCAGCTGGTGAATTTTTTCCTAGAAGAACAGTCAGCATGACATAGTATACAAACAGCAGTTTGTAAAAGATCAAATAACAGAATATCAGCAAAAATAACATCAGTGAAAACATAGTTCATGGATACTATTAGTGTAACACTAATTACAGCAACATGATGAGCATGTCACATTCAACTTGCAATTTACCTAGACGGAAGTCATCAACATTTCATTTTAGTTTATTATTATCAGCGGAGATGCACAACTTCACTTACATGAGCCAACAATATAGGCCTACATGCAACAAAAAGTACACCAAACATTAAAACCTAAAATACAGAAGAGAGTTAGGCATGCAGTAAACGGTTAAAGTCAATAAATTCTTTTGTACAGATTTCGGATTAAGAAGTCTATTTCATTCAAATCAGCTGTTTTAAGGATTAAAGACTTGTTGTGATGACATTTTCTAAAATTAAGTTGCAAGCTACTAGTTAGATAAGCCTCGTTTCTTGTCTGCAATCAGATTACACAACACAGATGCAAATGCCTCACCTGAAATGAAGCAATTTGACTTTTTAGTCGCTGAACATCATTGTCATACTGCGTGACCAATGGAGACATTGCACTGCTGTCACATTTCGACAAAACATCATGCCACATCAATACCCCAGTCCACAATACTGAATCAACCACAGCTGGGTTTATATTGTAAATCAAAAACAAGCCTTTCAAACATCTAAACTACCAAAGACTGTAGATACTATCATATTAAATTCTGGCTAATTTCTTCTAACAACGGCCCCTTTAATAGCATTCTACCCGGAACAGCCAGGGTGGCCAGTACATAGAAAAAACTGTTCATTCATTCACTCGCTATCTTTGTGGGTATTATACAATATCTTTAACGAATTTGTTGTATATTTACAACAGCCCACAGCATCCTCATTTAGTTGTAAGTTCAGTGGACTGCAGTTAGTATTAACTCTATTGGAAAGACAGTAAAACATTAATCAGCATCCATACACAGTTATGAATATTACCAGCGGTCTGGTACAGTCGTATCACCATCATCATCAACTTCCTAAAACATATTAAAACATCAGTTATTAGTGTTGTTACGGTGGCAGGAATTTGCAACTCGGTTGGTGGCGGTGTTTTTCATGACATGCCACCGCGGTGGCGGTGGTGAATATCAGTCTGTTTTCAAAACTTGGGTTGTTAATCCAAAACAGGTGAAACAGGTGGATGTCGCGGCTTCCAGATCCAGATTGTTCCTGCTATCCTGGAATGCACTAATTGCTCACTGCACTCGACCGCAGGGGGTGCACTAAGTGAGACCGTCGCGACGGTCTCACTAAGTACAGTGCCTAGACTGTCCCTGCTGTGCCGGCAGTGCTGTCGTTTGGGAGTGGGGAAGCAAACGCCGAGCGAGGAGTGCGGGCGGTGTCGCCGACTCCCACTCGCCGCCGTGCGTTCACGCGCCCCTGCTGCATTCACGCGGGATCAAATGATGGGATCAAATGACGTGGCATTTAATTGACTCTCTGCTCTGCGGACGTGATGGGCAGTTTTGACTTTTTCGAGGAAACAGCACCCAGAAAGACTGCCGAAAACACCGCAAAACACCTCGATGGCGGTGTTGGTTCGGTCGTAGCCAACCACCGCGGTGGCGGTGAAAGTTCGGTGGTCGTAACAACACTATCAGTTATCCATAAATTAATTTTATGTATGCTATCAAAGTAGCCCAAGAAGAGAGATACACAATATTAAAAATATTAAAATTCACTGACAGAAGTGCAGTCGTAATCAAAAATACTTGACTCATCACCAACCCTGTTGTTGTGCAAACGCTCTGGGAAATCATCTGGTCCATAACTTGTCGCAGCTGGCAAATCTAAGTAAAAAGAACACATCCTGCTGGATACACAATTTCAAACATGCTGTTTAGCTACAGAAAATCCTGTACCAGTCTAAGCGTCAGCAACTTCACCAACTAAAGCAAAGCAAACAATCAATTGTCAATCTATCTATTATCTTATATGTTTACAAATAGTTAACAGACCTGTGCAAAAGGCCATGTTGAAAATAATGTCTCTGAATATAGGCTGAAACTGCGCGTTTTTATATTTTCAAAAAGCAATGAAATTTCAATTTCAATCTGCGCGACGCCATATGTAAACAAACCTGTTCCGCTAGCAACGGGCCTCTCAGTAAGTAAAATGTTCCAACTTCCTAGCCCTGCTGGGCTAACTTCACTAACTTCACTCCACTACTAAAGAGTTTCTTTAAAATTCTTTTGCTTAAATAATATCCACAACTAGAATGTTGGCGATTAACGTGTTAATTCTCAACCTGAAGATCGCCCGTCTTGTGCAGTTTTGACCGTGACAATTCGATGTATGATCGAACAACAAACATGATCGAATGCTCACAATTGGCTTACTGAATAGGAACACCGGCTGTCAATGGTCAATGCTAGTGATTTGACGTAGGAACCGGTTCCAAGGAACCGGTTCTAAAGTTCCAGAACCGGTTCCAAAACCGGGTACCTGGGGAACCGTTTTTAGCGAACGTACTACGTTACGTTCGCTATATGCTATCGGCCGTCCGTCTGTCTGTTGTCTGTCTGTTGTCTGTGACGTTGGTGCACCCTACTCAGGCG
>Ga0209780_1001447_pt1 | contig 15642 bp, 13 predicted proteins | sample WorMetexBAHAMAS2_FD_187384 | JGI IMG/M metagenome (GOLD analysis project Ga0209780, IMG submission 187384) | Marine gutless worms symbiont microbial communities from Max Planck institute for Marine Microbiology, Germany - Inanidrilus exumae... | ecosystem: Host-associated > Annelida > Digestive... | reverse complement strand
AATTTAAGACTTAATGCGCAGTACTGGCCTAGCTATCGTTTTGATAAGAAGTCGTATATAAGCTTTCGATTGGTACAAATATTGGTGACCTTGAATGAAATTGAACGGCAAAATGGCCCTTATTTTGCGTTATTTTACCGAATTTGGTGGTGTCCGGGCGCATTGCCTAAAAGTGGTTGACAAAGCCATAACTATGGGCAATTTACGATTACTGTCTACCAGTAAACGTCTGCAGAGGGACCGCGCGACTCCCACGGCATAAATATTTTATAACAGCAAGGTGGACTGAAGCATATTCATAAACTCAAGACTGAATGCGCAGTACTTGGCTAGCTATCGTCTAATTTGTTAAACAAAGTAGGTTCTCTTTTTTTAGTATTTTGAAGTACGTAGGTGCGATATCGTCGTAAAAAGTTTACGTTTGCTATCTCATCTTCTGATGAGTTCTTGTATATTTATTACTGCAAAACGAAATATGCGGTAGGTCATACCGCCGTTCTGCTAATCACACAATACGCACGAATGACGCAATGTATCACAATGCTACCGGGGATGTGCAATTAGCTGTATGATATTCGCCAGACCCCCGGCTTCTATTAGAGGAAATACGGTAATAGGACGGCATTAGTGGAGCCAATGCGTTTTTTATGTTGTACCATAAAATATCTAAATGATTAAATCTTTTTGGATGTACGATGTTGACGTATTTGAAAGATTTTGTGCATATGATATAAATCATATAATCATTGTTTGTAGCTGTCATATGGCAGGGACATATTACAAGTTTAACGTTTGAAAAAGAACGGTATAAATTTGTGCATGTGGGCCCATTTAATAACATTAGCATAGCTTTCAGGTAGATACATATGGGACATCCCAAACATACATACATTAGTCCTGTGGATTTAGGGTTTGACCCGGGGGAAATTTGTACAAAGCTGGAAAATGGCTCACATGATGCAGAATTTAATGGGGAGCAACATATCGAAAGTCTGTGAAAGTTCCCTTTGGGGAATTTTTTAAGGGGACGAAATTCAACATGGCCGCCAAAAATCTCTAAATTGTCAATAATAGTTGTTTCCTACTTCAGCCAGCATGTCAGAATTAAGTTTTCCTGCATATGCATAGCATTATCGACAGCCAGCTGAGTGTGGCTGACCACGTCGCCTCACTATCACGAACGTGCCTGTTTTAACTGCGTCAACTTCGTCTTAGTTGTCACCACTGAACGAGGAATCCGCGAAGACACTCGTGCATGCGTTTGTCAGCAGCTGTCTCGACTGCTGCAACAGCCTGCTGTACCTGTACAGTGTCAGCGCCGAGCTGCTGCAAAAGTTGGTCATTCAGAACACGGCCACACGAGTGGTGACGGGAGCAAGGAAGTTTGACCATATTACCCCAGTTCACCATATTGCTCTCGAACTTCACTGGCTGCCCATTTGCCAATGCATTAAGTTAAGTTGGCGATGATTGACTACAAGTGTCTCCATGGGTTGGCACCACCATATCTGGCTGATGACTGTGTACTTGTCTCTTCTGTGGACAGCAGACGGCACTTGAGATTGGCGGACTCCCGGAAGCTGGTCGTTCAGCGAACACAAACTGTTATTGGTGCCAGAGATTTCACTGACTTTTGCGCTGTTATCTGGAACTCGCTACCTATAGATCTGCGAGTCTTGTCACTGTCTGCGGCGACGTTTGCCAGACACCTGAAAGCTTGCTTGTTTCTTCGCCTGAGTTAGCGCATCTGAGGGCCATTTATTTTGCGCTATTTAGAAGTACTCATTATTATTATTATTATTGACACAATAATGAGTGATTTATTTGAGTATCGTTGTATGCATGCCGAGGGGTCAAACAGTCACAGAAAGTAGGTCACTAGGGGTCATTTTTAGTTATTTCCGGAACCTCCTTATATTGCGTCTTATTTTAAAAGAAATTGAAAATTATACACAAATAAATGGTTTGCCAGTGATATAGGTCATCAAAAAGTAGGTCAAAAGGGTCATGTCTTTTTGCTTGCGGTCATAATCTCATCTATTTGCAACTCATTTCAAAGATAACTAAAAGTTACTTATATTGGCAATAAGTTCAAGTAGGTTAGACATTTTAAGGGGATATTCTCCTACACCGACATACAGGGTGGACCAAAAAACTGTACATTTAACTATACATATTGTCCATAGAATCGTTGCAGATTCCGCAATATGTTAAACAAAGAGAGGCAACAGCAAGAGCAGCATCAAATGTTACAGTAGATGCCTTTCCATAACAACATAGAGCAGAGGTAGTGTCGCAGCCAGTCAGCACATGGATCACAAGCAGCTATCTGACGTCTGATGCGCAAATGCTCTCGTGAACCTTTTAAAAGCTAACTAACTTTGACACCATGCTCGTTCTTGCCCTGCACACCGATAAAATGTATACCTCTGCGATGCCGGGCTGTACATGATATAGCAACAAGACAAGAATATCAGTGTCCTCAGCCACCACTGCCACAGGCTGCTGCTGCTCAGCCACCTCAAGAGCAGACTTCACTATCAGTATGTCAGTATCATCCGGTGCATAGTGAACAGTATGCCCATCCTCAGACAGACGTCTGCCAAGCATATTGCTTGAAAAATGACCACATGTCATACGAGTTAACGTCATTGATGGCAATTATGAAGACATAGGTGTCATTTTTCCTTCCGCAAGGTACATGTGTATACACAAACCTACATGGGCACTGCATGTCTTTTATGGAGGTAAAATATTGCCAAAGACTAAAAACAGCAGTTAACAACGGTGTGAAATATCTTTGAATGGTAACACCAGTTACCAGTATATGTTAGATCAAATATTTTGTGAATGAACCCAACATTTCACTTTTCTTTCGTTGCTGATGATTTTTGTGGTTTGTGTTAGTAGTAGTTCAGTTTGCAGAGCATAAAGTTTGTTGTACTTAGGATGAAGTTATGGAGAATGGTTCTGCTGATGGCAGTCTTCATGATGTTTGTGAAGATGATACTGTAATGGATGGACGAGTTAAGGTTAGTTTACGTGGCGTATCGTATAAAGTAAAATGTAAAGGTGTAATCCGGTGCTAAAGAATGTAGTTTAATTGTAGCTTGTCTTGTGATACATCATGTTAACTCCTGATGATTGTCAATAGGCGAGGTCACAAATTAGATCAGCCTTTCTTTGAGCGAGTTGCTGAGCGAAAACTTTGGTCTGAGCGATTGCTAATAAAAAAAAGTGTCCTCAGTATTCCAATTCGGACTGAGCGAATCACTCGGTCCGAAAGTACCGCTGAGCAATTCGCTGAGTGATAATTCTAGTCATTTCGGACTGAGCGAAACCGCTTAGTCCAAAAGTTAATCCGAACCATTTGGTCTCCGTGAAAGTTGAGCAATATAAATAGATAGCTAATCTTTAGAGGATTAAAAATCACTGAGTGAAAATCGAGTTCAATTTGTGGATTAGCAAAAAGTAAACAAATAAACAAATATGGCAATGATAGCAGCTGCTGCGATTGCAGCTGGTATCTGGCTGTGACATGTGCGTAAGAGGCCGAAGTTGTTGCCTGTTTGGTGTGCAACGACAAAAAGTGACTGGCTAGCGTTGCGGCTTACAGACCAGCAAGTTCATGACCTCGTCATAAGAGTTCTTTTGCTCAGCGAATCGCTCAGATTGCAGCTGGTATCTGGCTGTGACATGTGCGTAGGAGGCCGAAGTTGTTGCCTGTTGGGTGTGCAACGACAAAAAGTGACTGGCTAGCGTTGCGGCTTACAGACCAGCAAGTTTATGACCTCATCATAAGAGTTCTTTTGCTCAGCGAATCGCTCAGCTAGGACAGGCAACAACTTCGGCCTCCTACGCACATTGCTCAGCTAAAGACTGAGCGATTCGCAAATCTGAACTACCCGCTGAGATCGAATTTGGGTGTTTAGATTAACGATTTCGCTCAGTTAAATGCTCAGCGGTACTTTCTGACGGAGTGATTCTAATTTGTGACCTTGCCCAATGTCTGTGATCAATGTTAGACGTTTGTATGATGCATGAGGCATAAGCTGTGACTTGTGAATCAAGGCAGCAGCCAGATTTGTATTTTTTGTCTTATTATCATGTCACCGTGGCATGGTTAGGGCTACTGGTATTTGTTCACCAGCCTTTTGGTAGTCCTTGCAACCTTATCATTGTGAAAAGTGTAAATGCTAAGAAACAATTTTGTATGTGACATGCATACCACATTGTCATAAGGCTTATTGCACATGTGATATATGTAGATTGAGCTGGAGACATTAAATGCGGCCGCCGACAGTGTCAATAAACTGGAGAATGAACTTCAGGTTGCATTTACTGTGTGTTTAGTGTTTACTCTTTGTTGCCATAAAGATCATGATCAGAACTAATAGATATATGGCATATTACAAGTGTGTAGTTTCTGGAATTAGTATGACAGTTTAATAGAGTATTTAATTCTGCATGAGATGATAGTGTCAAGGATTTGGCACTAATATCTTATAATACAAGCAAAGATATATTGCCGTCAATAATGGACTTGAATGAAGTCATTGTGTGTAGACGTGATCACTATAGTGACTAATGCATAAAACCAGAAGAAAACTAGAAATAACATGTGTCGAACGTGGTATCTGTTTCATAGCAAGTCCACAATGACCGAACTGTTCCTATAATTAATAAGAGTTTTGTTGCATATTTTTAACTGCTCGTGCGCAAAATGGCTATATTTCTACTTCCAGTCTAAAATCTGACATCACCATCGTGTAGCTTGACCCCGATTTCCTGTAGGACACAGGAATTTCGGCAGTTCTCATACATTCAAAGTTAGAGGGTTGTTATTAATACTTGCATGTATTTTGAGGACCTCTTCGCCTGAAATAGTTTTTTTTTGGGTAAAATGGGGGAAGGGGTAGTGCGATGTTTGCCCCCAACAAACTCGTTTTTACTTTTGTTCTTTTGCGTCTGTGCCAATTTTGGTGAAATCCGTGAAGAAATGGGAGCAGTGTGCGCAGATGGACGCATGCAGATGGACACACGGACAGAGGCAAACTGGTTTTATAATCTGTCCCATGCTATATGCTATAGTTATGGGACAGATGATTATAGACTCGAAGAGCCTATATTGTAAATACTTTACGGGGCAAACTGCAAAACGGTCTTCACGCGTTCGGCTATAACTCTGCCAAAAGTAAACCAATTTGGTAGGGTTAGAACGATACCAAGCTCAGTACCCAATACCAAATACTTTGGCTTCTAACGATACCAGTACCAATACCGGTACCGGAAGTGACGTCATTCATTCTAATAAAAAATACATAGTACTACTGGCGAGTATAAAGTAGCATTCTCACTGTGGCAGTCGACGGCCGTAGCACGCCTGCAATCGAACATGTGCGAACGCAGGGGACGGTTTAAAAATTTAGCATTGAAGGCATGCTACCTATGACCGTCGACTGCCGTAACATGCACGTTACGGACGTAACACACAACGATCATAAGATGCACGTTACGACGATAACGCGCGCGTTACGGTCGCAGTGAGAATGCTACTTTACCAAGCAGACCCGCGGAGTCGGGGCGAAATTAAACTATGGGAATGGAGAGAGCCGTGAAGTGCAAGCATGTACTCGTCACCTCGCCAGTGGTGTCATTCACTCATTTCCGACGGCGCCCGCCGTAGGACCACCCACGCCGCTGACCGACACGTGGGCGCTAAGTAATTCCCGTTTAGCGGCAGTTTATTTATGACTGGCGATTGCTAAAGCTGTCAGCCGCTGTCCTGGATGACTGAAGCTGTTTGATGCAGCCAAGATGCGTGGTGCACACACAGACACATCATGGCGGCATCAAGCAGCTTCAGTCATTTGAGCGTCGCGGGGAGTGGAGAGACGTGACGCGTGACAATTTAACTGTTGGTATCGAATTTCACACCCGCACTGTACTGGCACCCCACCCCTGGTGTCTGTATATTGCTTCACCAGTGTTTCCCACGATCTGCAGTGAGGCGGTCTGCATAACAGGCGTTACATTGTAATCCTACAATTTGGATGAAATCTGGAACAGTGTGAGCCAAATGTGAGGGGCTGGCCCCGGTCGGTTTTGGGCGTGATCTGACAGTAGCGACAGTTTGAGAGAAATCGTTTTTTTTCCAAAAAAACGCAAAAATTGCTCTCAAAATTTCCAGTTCTTGCGACTTTAGGCCATACCTGCCTTTGTGGCCGAATGGTTAATGCACTTGGCTGCCAGTAGAGCATGATGCGCTTAGTGGCCTGGGTTCGACTCGGCCCCGGGCGCGTCCGCCTACCAAAGAATTATTTTTAATAATCCCTATGCACATGATGAACAGGGAGTTAACCCGGGCAGGTAAAAGGGTTCGACGGTGTCCTCTTTAAACTGTGACCATTGCTGATGCCTTGATTAGCAGCCGTATATTAGGTGTCAGTTAACCGAATCTGGTATCTGGCAGAAAATCACCATCCATCCCTAGTTACTACTGTTTGTCCTCATGTGTAATGCAAACATTACAGTTCTATTTTGTGCAGCATGGTTTTAATTAACGTGTGTGTGCAACAGACGGCCCAAGTGAGATTCATACGAGATAAAACTATCTACACTCAGCAGCTCGATGCTCTTCGCAAACATATTGGTGACAAACACATCAGTCGAGCTCATCCTTTTTATGAGCTAATGACTCAGTCTGTCAAGGTCCGTTGTTTTGACATTCTGCATACATACACCAACTGTACGCATTTACTACTGACAGCATTTACATTGCAATGGTTGGTTGGTTAAAATGCCTTCAGCACAGTTTAAGTTCTGCCACTCCTTTAAGATTATAACTGATTAATACAAGTTAACAGTTTTTTGAAAAAGTTTACAATATGTTTGCTAGCCATGCAGTTGAAGAGTCCATCGACATTGATGTTGTGCATAGTGAAGCATTGTTTAGATTAATCCATGGTGTTTTGATACATTCTGCTAGTATTGTATTACCCTTGAGGCATTGCTTTTGACTTCTTGTTTTTTGAAGCTATATGCTTACATTTGGTTAGTCTCCATAGATCAGCAGTGACAGTGTTGTCACTTGTACTTGGTTAATACACCTGTTTGACGGGTGACAAGGAGAACATTTCAGCTGCGGTTTGGAAGTGACATGTTGATTTAACACTGGAGTACCGAATGTGCAGATACGTCATCACACAACGTGGCTACGTGTCAAAGGAATACATTAAGTTGCGATGGTGAGACCCAGCGATGAAGACAAGACTGCTAGTGATGTATCATGCAGATCATCACTAAATTCTGTCTTGAGTGGTCACACGCTATCATTGCATTGCAGTGTGAACGTAAAAGTCCACGAGTTAATGAGTGCCATTGACGGTAAAGCTCAGTTTGTTGCATGTTTGTCAGCTTCAGTCAGAAGTTCGTCGTTCTGCTGAGCGGTACCACACCGCATGTGTGGCATGCGACAAGAGCAGACAAGCACTTATCAACATTGAGCAGATGAGCAGCACGGCTGGTGACAGTGCAGTAGCGTCTTTCAGTGCCGATCAACAGGAATCTCTTAACAGAGCCACAGATGAGGTATCACTGATAGCATAACCATTCATTATACTAGTGCACTTTTACATCTTATTTTTGTTTAACAGTCCATTGCGTATAATGTTACATTATAATGGAGTTACACACTACCTCTTTGACTCTGTTTAGCTACTTCATTATTTTTCAGTCTACTCGTGTCGTTGGTTAGCCTAAGTTACAAGTATTTATCTTATTTGAAATTGATATTTTTGGGACCTAACCAATAACATCAGATTACTGAAGCAGTTGTACAATATATGACTGTATAGTGCTTCTGCATGACTACATACAGTGTTTGTACAAAAATCATCCAGCTTAAATGCGATGATATTGGAGAGTTGTCAGCCACTTAGTGTTTGCACAGCTGTAAAGCTCAACGGTCAAGGTCACGAGCCCTTCAAAGTTTGAAATTCGGCCATTTTTAGAAGCTATCTCCTTTGCCGTTTACAATGGGAGCTGGCAGCTGACCACGGATTTTTAATGTAGGACACAATATTTAAATTTGATCTTGCTGATTTTTTGATATTTGGCCTAGTTTTGTGTCACGTGACTTTGAAGTCGGCAGAAACGTCAGTTCTGAAGAGTCGACCATTAGTCCCGTTTAGGGCTACAGGTCCACCCTCGTTATTCTGCCACCCATTAATCCGCCAAATTCGCTAATCCACCAAAACTGCATAGAACGAATTCATTCCCACGTTAAAACCACTCGTTAATCTGCCAATTTGCCAACCACCATCTGCCAAAACGTTTTCAATAGCAACCTATTGATTTACCACTTGTTAATCCGCCAAACTATACTACAGCCGTAATTATTTCCTGCTAAACTTCTGTTGAAACCCAAAAGGGTCATGAAAAATTTCTGTCATAGCAAGATAACTGGCTATTTTAATGCTCAGTAAATTGACAAAACTGATAAATAAATTTTATTCGAACTGTGCATGCACTGATTTTTTGCAAGATCATTCAGTACCGTTTTACAACAGTAATATGATGTTGTGTGGTGCATGTACAGACACGAACACAATACACACCCTGCCCCACAAAAGGCCTGTTTTCGTTATACGCCAAATTCGTTACTCCGCCAAATTTTCTGAAGACGAAATATGGCGGATTAACGAGGGTGGACCTGTAATTATTCAATTTCAACACCTGCAGTCATATTTCTGGAACAACTGAAGCGACAGTCACCACATTTTGTTTGCAGATAGAATATATCAAGTGCTTGGCTGTCGATAATAGACTACTCCCTAAGGAGTGTGGTCAGAGTCACGTGACCCATTTTTTAAAATTTTGCCCCAATCATATCTTTGGAACTGGTGAAGCTATGCACTTCAAATTTTATACGCTGATTGCTACATATGATTACTAGTGCATGCATTATATATTACCCCCGAAAGGGATATACGATGTGTCACATGACCTCCTAAAATTTTGAGAAACAAGTAGTAATATCTCGTTAACGGTGCAAGATAGAAACATAGTTGCAATGGAACACTAATAGGAAATTGTATGTGGCCTATCCAATGGCACCATTGACAGTGCCATGGAATGACCTTGAAGGTTACTTTTGCTGCTTGAAACCTTTTAACTTACATTGTGAAACATAGCACGAATTTAGTAACTTAACACGTCGCGCAGTCCCTTTGCAGTAGTAGAGCTTCTTGCTACTCATGTGACCATTTAATGTAATGTCTGTGTTAAACAGTGAATCCCATTGCTATAACAGTAATACAGTATTATCACTTATCGTCCTAATTACATTGTTAATAGGAAATAATAATTAATTAATGAACAGATTGCTTTGAGATGAATAGAACTTGCATTTCCTCAGCTGTACTGTGTCAAATTTTCATCCATATTGGAGACTTAGCGGCAAAAGGTGTTTTTTCTGAGGTCAGCGTATATGGCATTGTATTGTAATATTAGCCTATTCTTAGAAAAAAATCGTTAATTACTGTGCGTGAAAATATTTTTGCACCTGTTGTGTAGGATGTGTGATATAGTACAAGGCTGTGATGTAGTTTATATTTGGTAAATTACAGTATCGATTGACATTATGTAACATTCATAGCAATCGATGTTTGAAAGTTTATTTGCTAATGGATTTTTGCTTCCTAAGTTGCAGAGGGCCTAGCAGCTCCCTCAAGAATTGTTCGTACAGGTTGCAGGTGATTGTCTGTGTGAAGACAGTTATTACTGGTACACATGCAGCTTGTGTTGTTTGTAGTTTGTGAAGTCCGAAAAGACGAAAGTTTCCTGCGAACGTGAGCATCAGTTGAAAACGAGAGAACATCTATCACTGCAACAGCAGATCACTGCCATGTTGAAAGACATTCCTAAAACTCTGAGGCGGGCAAAGTACGAGTTCACAGTCTACATCGTGTGAATACTTAGTTGTGTAAATGATTAATGCTTAAGAGCCGGACCATTTGGGTGCTGCGTTTTTACCATGCAACACTATGTTAGTGCAGTATATGCTGTCATGTGTCTATCTGTCCGTCCGTCTGTCTGTCATACGCCAGTATTGTACCAAAACCGCTAAACATAGGATAATTCAAACAACACCATACGGTAGCCCGGGGACTCTGCTTTTCTGGCGACAACGGTCATTTCGAAATTTCAATGGGGGCACCAAATAGAGGTGGGGTAGGCTATAATCCGCATTTTTTGACCAGTATCTCGATATATCTCAGAAACAGTGCAAAATAGGGACATAGTTACTATGGAACGCTAATAGGAACTCCTTATCTGCTCTGTCGAATGGCGCTGATTCCAGTGACCTTGAGTGACCCCAAAGCACCTCATTTTCGATATTTCATATTGCATTTTATGTCTTCATAATGGCGGGAGTCAGAAACTTTAAATTTGACAGATAGGTTGATTGTAGGAAGTGCTAGCCTGTGGATGACAAACCATCCCTGAAAGGGGCATGGTCAGGTCACATGAGCCATTCAAAGTTTGATGGGCACCAACCATATCTCGGGAACGGCTGGTCAAATTTCGAAACACAGGTAGGATGTGTCAAGTCCCAGCATATGGATGACAAATCACCCTTAAAATGGGCGTGGTCAGGGTCACATTACCCATTTTAAATTCTGGGGCCTCCAGTGATATCTCTGGAACAGCTGAAGGGCGAGTTATCATTTTTTGTCCACAATATGTAGACAATATAATATCCAAGCTCATGGATAACAAACCACCCATAAGAGGAGCATGGTCAGGGTCAAGTGACCCATTTTCAATTTTGACACCCGCAATCATCTCCGTAATGGCTGAAGCGAGAGTCGCCAGATTTTGTATGCAGGTAGAGTACACCAAGTGCTAGCTTTGTGATGGCAGACTACCCCTTAATGGGCGTGGTCAGGGTAATTTGACCCATTTTTAGGCCAACTCTTGTGAGTCCACCTAATAAAGTGGGTCTCATATGTCCGTCCGTACGTGATCCTGTCTGTTCACAAACAGTTCTTTCTATTTCAATGAAATTTGGCCTGTAGGTAGAGGTCGATGAGTGATGCACGACGGTATGCAGTATAACCTGATCCAAGGTCAAGGTCACGAGCCCTTGAAAGTCGGAAATTCTTCAATTTTCAACAGCTATCTTTTCTGTCATTTACAATGCGAGCTGGCAACTGACCACGGATTCTTAAACTATGGCACAATATCTAAATTTGATCCGGCCAAATTTTTTATGTTTGTCCTAGTTTTTGTGTCACATGACTTTGAACTTGCCAGAAATGTAGGTTGTGAAGAGTCGACCGTCAGTCCCACATGCGGCTAATTTATTTAAAGTTTGCCCCACGCATATCTTTGGAATCAGTGAAGCTAGGCACTTCAAATTTCGTATGCTGATAGTTACAGAGGAGTACTCGTGCATGATGCATGATATACTACTGCCAAAGGGATGTGTTGCGAGTTGCGTGACCTCTTTAAATTTTCAAGATAGAGGAATAGTTGCAATGGAAAACTAATAGGAAATCATATGTGGCCTATCATACGGCACCATTGCCAATGCCGTTGAAGGTCAGTTTTGCTGTTTGAAACCTTTCGAACTCCCATAACTCGTGAAACGTGGCATGAATTTGCTATCATGGCACGTTGCACGGTCCCTCTGCGGTAGTTGACCCTCTTGTTATTAGTGCATTAGTGGAAGTGTATGGTATAGTAATTCTGTTGATTGATCTGTCTGTCACACTGATGATTTGTTTCACAGTTGGTCAATGTATCATTGGGCTTTGCTAGCCATGTGGTAGCCTCATCGTGCTAGTTATCACACACAGACATACACTAGTTTACTGGCCATTTTGCTGTTGACAAAAGACATAAAAAATTGCAACATTGATGGTGAGTCATGTTGTGTACCATTGAACTGTTGTAATATTTTTAGACCTTTCTATGATTTAAAGGAGCAGCTGGAGTCTAAACTTGAGGTAATTTGTGTTGGGTTTTTGTTTGATTTTGTCATACTCTCTTTACTGTGTGTATATTTCAGCTGTTTGAGTTAGCAGTTTTGAGCCATGTGAGCAAAGGCATTGTCACATGGAGAAGAAGAAGAAGATTTCGCATAGACCGCTAAGATCCGTTGCGAGAGAGCTCATCCCCTTTTGTGGCGCTTTGAGCCAGTGAGGCTGGTTGCATGGCACAGCGGTAGAACGTAGGTCTTTGGCCGGCAACTTTCCCTGTCCTGCGCTCAACCTGTAGCTGACCGATGACCACTTATGTGGGTAAACCGTCTGCCATAGGTCAACCAACCAGGCCAACTCAGCTTTCATCACTTCGGGTCGATAAATGAGTAGTAAGCTGCAGTTGGATATATGCTACCTCAGATAGGGGTGGCGCCAACTGGCGAGTGTTTACAAAAGAAAGGCAGGCATGATGTAATTTGCAGGTGAAACTGTGTGATCCATGTCTGAGCGCTTTGAGACTACGCATAGTATAAATGGTGATATATAAATACGCTTCCTTTTTTCCTTTTGTTAGACCCAATTAGGCAAGCATATGACCAAAGGTCAGTATGCCAGCAGTCCTGCTAACGGGCACTATTGTTATGCAGAACTCGCTGTTTCATCCCTGGCGGTGTCCAAAACCATCACCCATCACCAGTACTCACTGTGCTTACCCATTGAGGGATGGCCAAGCTCAGTTGGCCTGGATTGCTGGTTAACGTACTACGGTTGTATGCCCACACAAAGATGGTCAAGTAGTGGTGGTGCAGTGTTAGTTGCCACTTTCATCCTTGCTGTTATATTGCATGTGCAGTACTTACTACTCCAAAAAAAGATAAGAGTAGTCTTAAAAGTATTCTAGTCTTAAAAGTAGTCTAGTTTTAGATGCAGAAATAATGTCAGTAGAGATCGTAACGGAACCGTTTCTGGTACTGTTCCGGCCCGGAACAACGTCGGTCCGGTCGCGGAACATTTTTCTTAGTGAGATCACCCAACGTGCAAATTGATATTAATTGCCCGGTTCCCCAACTTACTATCTTCACTCACGCTAGCATATGTGCGCCGGCAAAGCTGCTGTGTGAAGCTAATTAGCTTCTGTATCGCTGTCCTTTGGTGGTCTCCTGCTGTGAGTAAACAACAGACGTCGCCGCTGCTGACGTTATTCATGCATGGCTGCAGTTATTACCAGGGCAGTACAGTTTTCCCATGCTTGTCCACTTGCTGTACAGGGCCAGGTAAACGGCGTGCTGATAGCGACAATCCTTGGTGGAGGGGTGGACACTGGGAGGCGTGAGGGAACACGCTGTCAGATGCGCGCGTCTGATTAAATCCGCGTGTACGTCGGAGGGCGAATGCGGCGCGGATCTGCGTGTGGTTCAGTTCGTTTCCGGTCAGAACAAATTTGTGCAGTTACTGATTCGGTCTCGGAACAGCAGCGGTCGGTTCGTTCGATCTCTAAATGTCAAATCTGTTGTCTGTGGTCACGTCAGATACTGAAGCAATATGCTGAAGACATTGCTCTAGCTCTGACGTGCAACAAACAGCGTTATCAGCTGGCACTTGACAACCTCGAATCAATCTCTGATGAAGTGCATGAACAGCGCAGACTGGTACTGCCACCTCGTACACCGGGCGTCGGAGCCGAGGCTGCAGATGACTTGTCTGACTGGCTGTCTGTCAGCATTGGTGAGTTTGCTGTTGTTTTATCTTTGGTATTCGGTACTGAGCCAAGAGATTGGCTGGGAAGAATGTCTCCAAAATGACCTGTTTTGAGTTGGATGGGACGTACTGCCTTAACTCAATCAGTCAATCGTTTTTAGGTCGATTCTTCGGCAGAGTCTACCTAATAAAGCCGGTCTCAAATGTTTGTCTGTCTGATGAGTGTCCGTCCACAAAAAGTTTCTTCAATTTCCGTGAATTTCAGAGGTCAATGAGTGATGCACGATGGTGTGCAGTATGACCCGATCCAATGTCAAGGTCATGAGCCCTTCAAAGTTGGAAATCCGGCCATTTTCAAAAGCTGTCTTCTGACCAACTGACCACTGATTCCTAAACTAGGGCACAATATCTAAATTTGGTCGGGCCGGATTTTTGGTGAATACAAATATGTGCAACTACTTTGCAGTAAGTATAACTCTGACAGAGCATACATAATAAGTAAAATTTATTGCAGCTATAACACATTTGTTGTGTTCCTAAATACTGTGCAAAGTCAACTGGTGAAGATTTGTCACATTATTTAAATGAAATTGAATCAGTAGGTCTAAGAAAAGCTTAGTTCTAGCACCAGAAAGCGATACCAAACTAACACGACTTAGAATTGTTTACATTTCCTTGCCCTACAACATGGCGGCCAGAACAGCTGGCATATATAGAGATGAAGAATTACGTCACTGTCGCCCTATGTATAGGTCTTCACTAGTGCTGAGAGTTTTGATGCCTGTTCTTAAATGAACACAAGAAGATAAGGACATCAGTCACTGTTCATTATATCAAGTTCCGCAGCAAATAGCATATTCTGTGACTCGACTTAACATTCTGCATTCTTCGGAAAACCGCAGTCCCTAGTGATAACTGCTACTGAAGTTGTATGCTTTGTTTTGCAGACGTTGTCGGGATGTCTTACGAAGCCAAGGAAGTCCCTGACTCACTTTGTCCTTCATACTGTGATAGCAGAACTGTTCCTGATGTTGCAGCTGATATGTTAGACAAATTCTGCTTGGCAGATGAATCACCGACATCTTTTCCATCTCGCTTAACTGCAGAAGAAATCATTAAACATGCTTCTGAGACTGCTGCTCTGAAACAACTGTCTGGCAGTTTGTCAGAACCAGGTAACATTGAGGCTGTCACGTCCACCGAAATGCCGTGTCGAGATGATGAGGTAGATGGAGCTGAAGACTGTCGAGAACTTTCCTGTGAACGAAATGAGCCAGTATGTAGTACCGAAATGCAATGCGATCCACAATTAAAAGCTGTTGAATGCACGGTTGCAGCTGAGAGTTCTTACAACGTAGCTGCGTCACTGTCACAGAAATCTGTGGCTGTAGCTGCATTGCCATCAGGTGTCTACATTACTAAACCATCTTTGCCAAACGATAGTCAAGCCACCACCGCCTCTCGAGAAAGTGAAGATTCCAATTCTCGAAATGTTGGGCATGAGCGACGTCGAATGCAGCTGCAGAAACAGTTCCCAATACTGCATGATCTCAGTCAGCGGCCACAGCCGTCATAGATGTTTGTTGTTTGTCATACGTGCTTACCATACGTGAGAGTATGCATCTCCTGTTTGGCACCATGGTCTAACTAAAAACTTTTAAGAGAAGCATTGTTTGAAAATGACATATCCGTCACAGTCGTATTTGCAGGCTCTGGTTTGAAGCGACTTGATTAGCGGCATGAAAATAATTACTATGCATATAGCATTCAGACAATTAAAGACCCTGCATACCCTCTTTTACTCATTGTTACCGTAAAAAATTATCAGATGTGTTTGCGACCACCTATTGTATTTCTAGAAAGTTTTTATGTGCTTAGTTCTTGTGCATTTCTGTGTTAAATTTGGACATCGGTATTTGTTGTTATGGACTGTAGGTATGCACTTATTATATAT
>Ga0209780_1001446_pt1 | contig 15645 bp, 11 predicted proteins | sample WorMetexBAHAMAS2_FD_187384 | JGI IMG/M metagenome (GOLD analysis project Ga0209780, IMG submission 187384) | Marine gutless worms symbiont microbial communities from Max Planck institute for Marine Microbiology, Germany - Inanidrilus exumae... | ecosystem: Host-associated > Annelida > Digestive... | reverse complement strand
TAATATATCTGGTAATACACCAGTAGACAAAGACAGATTTATAATGTATAAAAAGGCTGTATAATGGCAGGTGTAATTTCCTTTAGCAGACGTGGCCCAATGTTATCTGGCCCTCCACCTTTGTTATTATTTAGGTTACTTATTAATTGGATTAATTCATCCATTTGAACTGGTTCACAAAACATACTGTAAGGCGTCGAGTAAACACAGTAGTTCTTATACCGTAGTTAATAACATTATGTAATGTGCCTGTTGAGATTTTTTAATAGCAATTCCCCAAAAGTGCTGAAATAACGGTTAAACTCTGAACATATGTCTTTGGCATTTGAAATTTCAATTCCATTGCTCACTAATTTAGAAACTAACTCGGTAGTATTACTGCCTTTAAAACTACAAACAATATTTAAATTCTTCCAAATTTGTCTGACGGAATTATTCTTTTTGTCAAACGTTTCTCTGTAGTGTGTATATAGCTTCACACTCTAATGCCAGACTTTTAAAAATCTTTTTGTAATTCTTATATTTAATCTCGGTTTCAGTAGTTTTATTTGCTAGCCAAGCTTTATACAGTTCAGCTTGTGTCCTGCTGGATTTTTTTTAACCCACTAGTAATCCACTTTTTATCCCGCGCTCGTTTACGCGATAACTTAACCAATGGGAAACTTTCACTAAAATATTGTTGGATTTTATCGGAAAATAAATTACATGAAACATTGACATCTCTGCTAGCATAGATGCTACTCCAGTCACATGAATTCAGTTTACTAACAAATTTCTCACGAAACTTTTTTGACAATAATCGTACCGTTGGCCTGTCATTTTTAATGATATTTTTATCAGTTAACTTCAAAAAGTAATTAGCACTAAGTCAATATTTAAATCTCCAGCAATGATACAGGAATGTTTCTGTTGAGATATCTTACTAAGTGTAACTTCTATGATGGATCTGAAATCAGTTAAGTTGTGATTGGGGTGCCGATATATTCCACCTATTTCTTATTAAATTTATTGATTTCTAGCCACAAGTCTTCAACTTTATAATTTTTAGTATTAATTAATTTATAACTTGAGATAGTATCTTGATGAAGGGACTTTTTATTCTAGCAATTGACACAACGCTCTGTGCTCTGTGGAAACTCGAAGGTCGTGAGAGTCGGCAACGAAGCAACTGCACGATAGCGTTGGTGAAGAGGTCCGATTGTGGAGACCTTCTTGAGGTGAAGTCCAGAACGACAGCAATCGCTGGAGGCGTTGTGTCGTCGATTGAACTGTTTTCGTACGCTGAACGGGAGTCGTTGGAGGTCAACGAACGTCTGCGAATCGCGACAAGTTGTTCGACAGCAGGCCTGCCGTCCTTTCCCCCCTTTATAGCTTGTAGAACGGTGCCAGCACTTGTATTATTGTATATATTGCTATTGTTTCATATTGACCGATTTGTGTTCATTTATTAAACTGTCATTTCTATATTTCCTCATTATATCACAGGTTATTCACACACTACAAGGCAACCAAACCATAGGTGTGAGACTAGTTTTCGCAGACTAAAAAGGTAAATAGTTGCAGGTACCAATCGATGAAGTCAATCTTGTGGCTGTTACCTATCTTTCATGCACAACACAGCGAGCTTAGATCAGTGCTTCACTCTTCTGGTAATCCATCGCATAGTTTAGAAGCATGCTTTTTGTCATCCACGTGGCTCGATGACCTTGGATGACCACAGGCGGCCCCCGGAATCGCGGCACCCAGGAATGGCGGCCGCCGGAAGGGCGGACCCCGGAATGGCGGCCCCCCGGAATGGCAGACCCAAACCCCGGCAGATACGCAAGATCGTCACTGCAGCGTTCTGCCGCGACATCCTCTGCTTGACCAAGCTGTACGACCGCACGACGGAGGACGCCGATGAGTTCGCTGAGCTGTTCGACGCGGAAGTCGAGCGTGTACTGGGCATTCATGCGCCACTGCAGACACGTCGCCGTCGCCGTGGTCAACACGACACACGTCGATCAACTCCGATGAAGCCAGGAAGGCCAAACAGCTGCGTCGTCGACTTGAACGTCGGTACCGTCGTACCGGTAATGGCCAAGAGTCTGATTGATCGACGCGCCTACCGTTCAGGCTGCTCTGCGGCTCGTGATACAGACAGCATCCAGAGATCACGAGCCGACCACATCAAGTATAAACTTGATGCTGTGCATGTCTGGTGACGTGAAGTCCACCTGGCGTACCGCACGACTGATCTTGTCATTGAAGAACTGGCTGAACGTCGTGGCCAGCTTCTGACAGTCTGTATCATTGTAGACGAGCTTCCTGCATGCAAAGCACAAGCTCGTCTACAATGATACAGACTGTCAGAAGCTGGCCACGACGTTCAGCCAGTTCTTCAAGATCAGTCGGACTCGTGCCAACATAGCGACCACTCTCCAGTCTTCGACTCGCCGCGAGTTCCTGTCCAGAGAGCTCGTCGGTCCATCACTGTCAATATGCATTCCAGGAGGTGACCAGTCACCACTGAAGAAGTTCGCCAACTGCTGTCCCTGACACCATACAAGTCATCGCCACTCGACACACTGCCGCGCTCGCTGCTGAAGTCATACGTGTTTGCTCCGCCGATTGCCAGACTGACCAACCTGTCATTCCAGTCTGGCACGTTTCCGGCATGCTACAAGCGTGCTCAGGTACTGCCGCTACTGAAGAAGGCCAGTCTCGACAGCTCATTGCCCGCCAACTACCAGCCCATCTCCAACCTGTCGACCGTGTCAAAGATACTGGAGAGGCTGGTGTTGGCGCGTCTGCGTCCTCACCTGCTCAGCTCAGCAAACTTCAGTCAGTACCAGTCAGCATACAGAACCGGATATTCGATGGAAACTGCACTATTGGAAGTCCTCAACGGTGTTTACACTGCGCAGACGACAAGCAGATCTACGTGTTGATCGGTCTAGATCTGTCCGCCACATTTGACAGAGTTGACCACATACTACTGATTGAACGGCTGCAGGCTGAGTTCGGAGTGACTGACACGCCGCTCGACTGGCTCTGTTCCTACCTCTGTGGCCGAACACAGTTTGTAAAGATGGGCCGACACCAGTCGGACACCATTCAGCTCGACGTTGGCGTTCAGGGGTCGGTACTAGGTCCACTGCTGTTCGCCGTGTACTGCAGTCCAGTGGCAGACGTCATTTCAGGACACGGTGTCAAGTACCATCAGTACGCCCATGACACTCAGCTGCACTTGTCCATGAACGCCGACAACACCACCGAGAGTCTTGCCGTTCTCGCCGCATGTACCACTCATGTCAAGCAGTGGTACATGCAAAACGGCCTACAACTCAACCCTGACAAGTCGGAAACGTTAGTCGTCGGAACATCCACCGAGCTGCAGGTCGTCACGTCGACCACGTCGTCAGTGACCGTTGCCCGTGCTGACCTGCCGCTGGCGGAGGACATGAAGGTATTGGCGTTGTACTTGATTGTCGTCTGACATTCGACAGACACGTCACAGCGGTGGCACGAGCCTGCAACTACCATGCCTGAGCCATCCGGCATATTCGTCACCTGCTGTCCGCAGAACTCGCTGCTACTCTGACCTGCAGCCTGATACAGTCTCGGCTGGACTACTGCAATGCTGTGTTGTATGGTGCTCCAGTCAGCAGTATTCAGAAGTTGCAGTGTATCCAGAACACTGTGGCGAGGATCGTCACACAGTCGCCAAGAAGGGCACATGCTCTACCACTGCTGGAACAGTTACATTGGCTTCTTGTTCGTCAACGGATGGAGTACAAGCTGGCCGGACTGACATTCAAGATCCGTCGTTCATCAACCCCAGCGTACGTCGCCCATCACATCAGATCGCGTCAAATTACACGTCGTCTTCGTTCCTCCGACACGCCTTTACTGCACAAACCTACGACCAGAACTCACTTTGCTGACCGTGCTTTCTGTTGCACTGCTCCTACAGTCTGGAATTTGCTTAGCAATGACGGAGATTCGGAGTTTGACCGAGCAAAGAGTATTTTTATACAACAATTTTCCACGGTGTTTATGAGCAACTAATTGGCTATATTTACAGGATGGGCCAAATTAAACAACATCAACGTTCATTTTTGCTTGTAACAATTAAATGCATCATAAAAGTGAATGATTTTGGCATATACAAGCTACTTAAAGCCGCAATAGGCACGATGCAAATACTACCTTAATTGAAATCATAACATGCTAGGGGGCGCCACTAATATCAACATGTCTGATACAGGCTGTTTGCAATTTAAGTCGTGCATTATGCCTAAAAGTATTTTAACATAACGTGTTGTTGTGGCGCCCTCTGGCGAATGTTATTTAATTTCTATGCTTCACATTGTGGGCAAATGAGCTGTTATTTCATATGCAAAAAAACATTAAAAAATTTTTGCAGTACGACGCAGTAAACCACTTGGGTGTCATTTAATTTGGCCCACCCTGCATATGTTAATGGGTATCATAGTAATAACTGTATCAGAACTGTATGACTTTTCAAATGATGCCACAAATGCTGAGTAACTTTAGTCAATAATCAATAATTTTAGGTTGATAATAGGACTGTCTGTACAAATGATGTGCACACAATATTGTTTAATTGCAACTGTAACCATTATTGCATTTAACTGGAATTTAATAAAAATTATCCCGTCTCACATCCAGACATTGCACAGTACAGTAGCAAAATAACCTTCAGAAGAAAATGAACAGCCTTCACCAAAAAACTGTGACAGAGCTTGGTCAATTTTGGTTGCCTACAAAACAACCACACAAACCCAGAGGTGTAACACAGTGCAGTGATTCATAACTGTTCTATCTGTTCATAACATCAACAACAAACATTCCTTTAATGCCCTTTATCCAGGACAACATCTGTGAGTCAGTACCAGACAAAAACCTTCATTCATTCACTCTTTGTATTATTCAATATCTTTAATTTTCTCAATTTATTACTGTCTACAGCATCCTCCTGGTTTATTTGTCGGGTCCAACACTCTTTTTCCACAACCTCACTTAGGAGGTTTCTTTGGCCTACCTCTAGGTTTTCATAATCCACACTTTTTCACTCATTGGTTCTCATCCTTTCTTGAAACGTGCCTATACCATCTCATCATATTTCAGTCATCACTGTAACTGTATCATCTGTTCCTAGTCTCTCTCTCTCTCTGAACTCCTTACACACGAGCCTATCTGTTATTTTAACACCGTACATTTGTGTAATCATTTTCATCTCAGTCCACTGAAATGCCATCCCATTCTCTTTCTTCACTCGCCAAGTTTCACCACCACATAATGTACAACTTTGCACAAAACCTCTGTTCTTCTGTCAACAAGATCAAATAAGCAATTTTTGCTAAGTATGCACAATATAGCAGTCGGAGTATATTATTCAAAAACTAAAGAATTAAGCACAAACCTGTCTGGATGCCTCCAAGAACACCTCCTTGTACTTTGCTATTTGTTCAGCCAAGACTACTGAAATGGCAACAAAGTACTGTAAGTACAGTGAGCAATGTTACAGACATGCACTGCACTGCAGTCACCATCAGCAACAACCAGTTCAGAAAATGACATCCATCATAAATGTCATAATCAATGTACTTCACATATAGCATAAACCACGAGACATACAAGACATCAAAAAATCTGAAAAATTTACCATTTTTGTCCTTCTGACCTTCACATATCCTACAACAACATCAAACAGTAAAGGCTCCTTACCCTCTCACTTGAAAGGAAGTTTATTTATATAGCGCCTTTTATATACTATGTATATCTCAAAGCGCTCAGGCATGGATCATACAGTTTTACCTGCAAATACACCATGCCTGCCTTTCCTTCGTAAGCGTTCACCAGATGGCGCCACCTCTAACCTAGCTCTGAACGGTATAAGATGAAGGGTCATTCAGTTTCCAAATTTTCAATACATTTATAAGAAACACTACATTTCAAAGCAGTAATACACCGTGAATAGTTATGAACCTCTGTAAACTTTAAGTACAACATTTGGCTTAATTAACAACTGCTACACAGACATGATGCATAAAACTACAAAGCAGACTACGCTAAATAATATCAGAAAACTTAACTGCAACATAGCAAAGTATAAGCATTTGCATTACACACAAAATTTGCATAACCAACTTGCATAGATCTGCCTCCAGCTGAGCGCGCAGGTATGGCTTCGACATGGCATAGCCCATTGCATCATAACCTGGTAACATAAACACCAAACTGCTAACACTAGGTACACAGTCACAATATCTACAGAAGCTGCAACAGTTAAATAGAAAATGTAAGCCAAGGTGTGTATACTGCCAACAGTGGTTTTTGATCACATGCTGAATGCCAATGAATCCAATGTGGATCCCATTTCCCTCCAACCTAAGTTATTGTAGACTGTATGAGATATTCAACACAACAGAGAAATTGCACACACAACATGGAGTGTATGTATTTTGCAAAGTGGGACCATGAGTAGTTGACACAACAGACATTTGGAGCTGCTTGTGCACACAACTCCAATTAACCACTATCAGCTGGAGGAAACATGCAAAGAAGTAAACAAATACAAAAAACAGTCAATAGTCTTGGAGACAATCTCAAAAAAGAAGACTGGAAATCACTTTCAATTACCAGATCTGCTGAAAAGGTTTGAATGTTTCAAGTTGTAGTATGGACCCATACCTATACTGCTTGAGTGTCAGTAGAATATGAGTTAAGGTTTTACGTCACACTCAACACAGAATAGGTCATATCGGACACGTTCAGTGACAAAATATAAGGGGGGATAAGGTCAGCAGCACAATGTGTTTCTACCAGACATGGGACGTTTTCAGCATGTGCTTTAACTTTCTGACGATTTTCAGTTAGATGGACTGCACTAGGTATTAATTGCAAACAACTATGTCTCCTTCTGACAGTGCTGAAGTCACTTGTTGCATAAACTTCATGGAGTTTGTCAACAAATCACATTTTGAATGTTCTTGCGTTATCTGCATTCTGTGCTGCATATACTGCATAAAAATGAAATAAATCATCACTGTGTTATTTATGTAGCATTTATCATCTTAATGTTGTTAAGTTTTGTTAAGTTTCAAGTAAAACTGATTAATTTTGATGGTATGAGTAAAAGTTCAGCCATTATTTAAAATTTTTAATTTTGCAACGTAGTGCAGCAACATAGTTAAGGTAAGGTGAAATACCCTGTAACATTTACATACATCGTTTCCTCAAAAATCTGTCAGTGAAAAAATTGTGACAATTGGACTATATGTGCCGAAGTTATGATCAAAAGTAAGTGCATTGTTTTCTTTTAAGTCACAGTGTAAAAATGCACATACACAACACAATGCACTACTGTGTCGCACGGTGGTAGGGCGTTGCACTTGCGATTTACAGGTCGTGGGTACAATCCCAGCCGGTCCGCTTTCACGTAAAATAGGTCAACTCATCCTTGCATCCCTCCAGGGTCGCTAAATCGAGTACCTGCTTCAGCTGGGGTAAAGGTGGGATTCTCACCTCTGTCGGGTGGCAGGCAACACTGTGTGATCCAATATGGCATGTGAGTTTCCCGTAGCGGTGTGGCAGAGTTCCTGCGAAGTGCTATACACTTACTTTACGTTTTTTACTACTGACAATAGCAACCTAGCTACAACACAAAAATACACTTTACTATGACGTACAATGAGTCAAATTTAGTTTAAATTATTTTCAAGTCAATAAATTCATTAAATAGGCAAAACAGTAAATTAGGGGTAAGGTGACATAACTGATAATTCCTTGCTGTTGATAAAGGCTGTGGAAACAGTCTATATATGATCTAAAAGCTTTATAAATAAGGATAATTTTGATGCATTGCGAAAGTCCACCAGTGATGCCTGTTTGGTGCAAACGCAAATTATCCACATGAAGAAAACTGAAATGAGCGCAAATTTTAAGCATTGTTACTTGACATGACCAACTTGCTCGCACTATCATTAAAGCTCCCAAGTCCTGTCATATCACTCCCATTCTACGCTCTCTCCACTGGCTCAGGATCACTGAACGCATCGAATACATGCTCCACTCATTTAACTACAAAGTTCTCACAACTACCCAACCTCCGTACCTTCATAACCTCATCTCCATTCAATGTCCTCGCAGTACTCGCTCTTCATCCGTCATTACTCTTGCTTGGCCACCTTCGTCATCCTCTCTAAAAATAACTGATCGCTCCTTCCGTTATGCTTCACCTTGTCTCTGGAATCAGCTCCCTTTGTCTCTTCGTAAACCTCATTCTTCCATTTCTGACTCACCTATTCCTTCACCTGTCACTTCTTCCTCTTCTGATTCACCACTCTGTACATCTATAACTCCCTCTCTCTTTCATTCCCAGCTTAAAACCTACTTTCACAAATCCTACTCCCCCCACCCTCCGTAGTTTTATTTCTTCCTCCCGGACTGCCTCCATGGACTATTGCCTGGACCTTTTCTTCTGAGCTATTCGTTTTTGCTTTTATTTTTTCCTTATTTTTTCGTTTTTGGGCCGTGCGCTAGATTAAGCTGGCCATCTCGTCAGCTTTTGAGTCCATGTTAATCTACCGTATCGTATTGTATTGTAACTGCATAGTTTACATTAATACACAAACACCAATCACCGTGTAAATCTCAAAGGGTCTCCGTACCTCACTAAATTTGCCATCAGATGGTTACGTAGATGTTTCTGGGTTGCCCTGCAATTGTTGTTTTTTAATGAAAATGCCATATTTTTCCTGCAAAGACTAAAATGGCTGCTTGTGCCCATTTATATTTCGTTACTAACACCCAAACATTATAGGTATGGGTCCATATTACAACTTGAAACATTCAAACGTTTTTCATCAGATCTGGTAAACTCCCAGACTAAACAAACTTTTTAAAGACTGGCAACCTCATGAAAGACGATGTTGAAATGACAGAAAACAACCAGCAAGGACGGAAATCTACTGAATATACTGGAGTGGACAACAATTAAACATTTAGTGAAATTAGCACAGCCAGTCTTCCAGTATCTGGACAGGAGCTTAATTTTATGACTGGATGCCCTTGCCATTGTTCCATCAGCCTACCTAAAAATTTCCAGAAGAACCTAGTAGATTCCTGCAGATTTCCAGTCTTTTCAGTTGTAATAATTCCAATACAAATGAAAGGTGATAACTAAAAAGGAATAGGTATCACATGTATTTCTGTCAAGAGGCAAAGATTAATGGAGTTTGGTGAACAACAAGCCTGAATTAGAATGGATAAAGGCACTATTCATCATATCGACTTTATACAGTGTCTCAAAAAACAGGACCCATTACATTTTCGAATAACTTCAACAAACGTGAACCAATATAAGTAGTTTTTAAGCGGAGACTCGCCAACGAGCCTCTAATCTTCCTATATGTAACTTGAGAGATTTCATAAGATGAAACAGGGTAAAAGCTTGGGTGATTTCTGCAACAACCATTTACATCAAACAATCGTTTCTTTCACACACTTTAGACATAGGTCGTCTCCAATAATATGGACAACTGATGAATGATGGAGAACCGTTTCTCTAGCAATCTGTCACATTGTTAGGCATTACTTGGAAGCTCCTTCCTGGCTAACAAGGTTGCTGACCTCACGACTTTCAACAAGTCCGCCAGGAACATAGTAGCTCACTGAACATACACTCACCCTCAACAAGACCCATGCCAAGTTCACCAGGAACAAACTTTCCATCAGGTCGGACTCCAACATACAGACGAGCTTTAATTGTTTCTATGTGTTCAGCATGCGTAGCATCAGTGCCTCAACACACAAACAACCAACGATGTCTCATAAGTATATCATTACAGCAAATAGCATTCAATAGATCAAACCAAACATCCCACTCAGGTATGTCAATATGTGAAACTGTAATCCTTACTACATAGGTACGACAATACAACTCACACATACATCAATGGAACTAAACCACTGAGTGAGGTCACCTTTTGCTAAGACTAAAGTCTTAACTAAACACTTAAATCTAGACTTAAAACTCTGCTTAGTCAAGACTACTGGCAAAGATTCAGAGTCTTATACTTTAGACTTAAAATAATGACTTCAAAAGTTCAATCCATATCGATCAATCGATCGATATAACCCATCAAGTGACGTCACCTTAAGCTAAGACTAAAGTCTTAACTAAACATTTAAATGTAGACTTAAGTCTCTGCTTAGTCAAGAGTGACTACTGGCAAAGATAAGTGTTAGACTTCAGACTTAGAATAATGACTCCAGCAATAAACTCACGGTCGTACCTCCACCACTTGATAATATCACTAGAACCCACGAACTCACAGTACTTGGTGTCACTTTTAACAGTTCAGTATCCTTCAGTCAGCATATGCAGAACCTAACTGCTAAAGCAGCAAAGTCACTTTATGCCCTCAAAACACTCAAGGCTCACGGTCTGCAAGGCAGGGCACTCTGGGATGTGACGCAGGCTACACTTGTGGCCCAAATAACCTATGCTGGCCCCAGTTGAAGAGGGTTTATCAAAGCAGAAGAAACAGCACGCTTGAAGGCTGTATTGTTAAAAGCACGCCATTACGGATACCTTCCTACTGATTTCCTTTCCCTTGACGATTTACTGGATTCCAGTGATGAGTCACTTTTCAGATCAATCCGTTATAACCCTCAACATGTTTTACATGAACTCCTCCCACCACCCAAACACACTGTTCCCGTGGACATGGCCTCACCCTCTCTGTTATCCCTTCGAAGATCATGCACAAAAAGTTCAATAACCGCATGTTATTCAATGATGATATATATTAATGTCATACAGACAGGACTGTACTTTGTTTACATTTTTGCTATTTTGTATGTCTATACTGTATGCTTATACTGTGACTGTTTACTTTGTGTTTGACAAAGTTTTATTAAAGAATTCTGCTGCTGCTGCTGCTACTGCTACTACAACCAGGACAGCATTTCTGTAGTTGAGCCTCGACAGTACCAATGATACGATCAGAGTCTGGAACATGGATGTCGGTAATGTTAAGTCTAAACTTAAATCTTTGGGCCGGTTTTTCCACCGCAAATTAATCTCCCATTAACGTTAATGGGAGATTAATGTACAGTGGAAAAACCGGCCCTTGGACCACAATACTGACATGAGGTCAAAATTTAGTCTTATATTTAGGCTACAAGTGAACTTTAATCTAAGACTTCAGTCTTAGTTTTTTTGTTACGTTGACCTCACTCACTGCCTTCAAATACTGTCACACCTGCGTCACCGTGTGTGTATCAAAAATTGCAAGCCCAGTCTACAAGAAACGTTGACGACGACATTCTCACCGATGCCGTGCTTCTCCATCAATGCAATGAGATCCGCCTCAGTTAGCAGTGACGGTGGTGACGTTTCACCCTGGTTCATCTGCACAGCCACATATTGTCATCAACAGTGTAAGAATAAACAGCAATCATTTCTACCAAGTCACACCTCAGCTGCTCTGAATAACAGATGCCGCCATCGAGCTGCGTTGTGTCAGCTGATTGACTTAAGTAGGTACCTCTGCTGATACACTTCAACACTGACAGTACAACTTTGCAACTGTACACATGCAACAAGTGTACAGGGCTCGTACACTGGCAGTCAAACTGTGCACTTCAGTGCATCATTGTAGCCCAGTCTCTTCTCATTTCTACAGCAGAACTGATTAAGTTACACCGTTGCTACATACATGTTCACTGCAATGACTAATGCTGCACTATGCTATGTTCCTGATGTATGATCATTGCAAACATAAGCATATGGCATAGCACTATTAGCAGCTAGAATGTTACATAATCTGGCCAGTGTGTATCACTGCTGTATCAAATGAAACAATACAACTATCAGAAATGCTGCACTCACAATCGACCACATTACTCTGTTCTCTCTCACTCTACACTGTACAATTCTGGGACACAATTCACTATCTACTAAGCACATGACTGAAACATTAAACCTCGATAGACTTTGGTTGAAACACTTCTCCGGCATGAAACGCTGGGATCACCTGTCACAGTTTGTCAAAATTATGAATTAAAACAACATACTGCAACTGACTGAAACCCACTGTAGCACAACAAAACTGAATGATGTGCTGACCTCATCTACAAACATGTCAATGTCACCAACCTTGCAACATGCACACAGACTATTATAGTGGTTATTTTTTACAGTAAATATTCTAAGACGATCAAAACAAACAAAAAATTAAAGTTAATTCAATGATTTTTAGCCCATAATTTATTTCCACTTTGCAAAAAACGTTCCAAAAATTTTATATTGGTAATAATAAGATTAAATGTATAACAAATAAAAATACAGTAAAATGTCTGCCTGCATACTGCCGCAAAATTTGTTAACATTTACTGCACACAAGTGGTGTAAGATTACTGACAGCACTGGCGTCAGACAGCCAGCAAAAGGCAGCAATGTCCCTTCTATCAGGAGTGCAGTGGGTGGTGATGGACGAAGAAAGATGAGACCAGGCCACTGGTTTGGGTCATTGCTTTGTGTTCCCTTCTGACACTAATAGTTGGCTGACAGGAAGGACGTCTCTGCATCTATCCCAAATGTTTTCTTCTGGAACATGTGGTGAAAGAAACCGAAGGGAACCAGCTAAGTACACAGGTTTACCTGGCAAACGTCCGTTAAAATGAAGGCAGACAGTGTTAGACTACTACAAATATTCACACTGATGTCAATAAACTTTTTATGATAGTTTATAACTTAATGAACTTCAATTTTCAAAGTAAAAATGTATTATAGTGAAACTTACATCCCTTGCAACAACAGCAAGTGACAAACTTAAGTCTGTATGAATTTGTTGGCCAATCACTTTCATCAGCGGTCTAACAAAACAAATGGTGTCTACTGTCGATGGAGTCATTGGTATGCTACATTTCAGCCTCTTGAAAAGATCTATCTCACTTACTATGATTATTATCTCACTGCGACCCTGAACAGCAAGTAGGCAACATTTGGATGCTTTTACTTCACTGCATAACTACTTCTGGTAAAATTACTCAGCATACAACCACATTAACCTGCCACAGAGGATACAGTGTCTAAATGTACCTTAGCACTCCACTTGTCGTAAGGATAGACGTCGAGATAGTTGCGTGCAATGATCATGAGACCAGACAACACAAACTACAACACACACACACTACTACTCAGCACTGGTTCACACATTTATCTCCAGTCACAACAGCAACTTTTGAACAACCTGTTTCAGTAGCTGCAGTCAACATATAATCCAATGACCAGGCTGATTATGTATATACCACATTATTTTGACAGAAGTGCAGTGGCTGCCCATTCCATGCTGTGTTGACTAGATGCTTGTCACCTCTACAGTTCACATCGCTGCACGGCCTGGCACTGCCAACTATGACCGTCCAAGAGTGGCGAAATTACTTCAAGTCAGCTGTCAAACCCCACCTCTCTCATCACTTCCCCTCCAGCGGTGAAGCAGCCCTTATTACAACCAGCTACATGATTTGCAGTGTCGTCTGGGGCGAATCCTTAGTCAAAATACATTTTGGTGCATTACGAAAAACACTTCCGGTGAAAAACATAACTGGAATCTATGATCTTCAACAGCCTCGGGTCAAGGACAGCATCGGGTCAAGGCCAAAATTGTGGCCTCCATCAAAGCCTAGGCCAGAATGTCGAGGTCAAGGAAAATGTTATGAGGCAATGCCAAGGTCAAGGACGATATTTTTGCATCGACCTCTGCCTCGGTGTCGAGGTAAAACTCTTGGACTCGGTTCAATCTCAATGCTGAAGCCAATGCCATAATGTCAAGGCCAAGAACATTTTACAAAAGCGAGGCTGAGGTATTTTGGCCTTGACCTCAGCCTCGGGGTTAAGGCCAGTATTTTGGCATCAGCCAAGGCCAGAATGTCTAGGCCAAGGCCAAAGTATTTTAGCCTCAACCTCCGCCACGTCTACAGTGGACATGGTCGATCAGCATGAGCTAAACATGGCGCCCGATGAAAATTAATACTAGTTATTCTTTCGCGTTACTCTATCTAGCTAAGTGCTGAAGTGCACAAACTACAGATAAAACACCAAATAACTTACGTGCTATATAATGTGCGAGGTGCTGGAACTCAGAAGTGAGGTAGTGGGCTGAGACCTCGTGGGAGCTGACTCAGTTTAACCCCTACTGCCTGATGTATTCACATGCTGTGCCAACGACCAAAACAAGACTTGGCAAAAGATCACTTACGGTTGATGGTCCATGGGTTTGGAACGTGTTGCCAGCTCTGCTTTATTTGGTGGAAAACTATGTGCACTTTGAGTGTCCAGTATTAGCACATCTGTTTGACTGAGGCAGCGATGCTTAGGGCTGGTTTTTCCACGCACATTAATCTTCCATTAATGTTAATGGGAGATTAACTCCCATTAATTAATAGGAGTTAATCTCCCAATAACGTTAACAGAAGATTAATTTGCGGTGTAAAAACCGGCCCTTAGTGACTTTCTGTTAGACAGAATCACCGTAATGGGTCTGGTGTGAGTGTCCTGTTAGGAAGTCTGTTCCTCCTCACCACACTAATGCATTATGCCAGCAGTTCAATTCTGGTCACTTGGTATAAAATCAGCACAGACTTAGTGACATAACATACATGTAACACAAATGACCAGCAACTTAAAAGTTCTCAGTACGTTCAGTGACAGGGAGTTCAGGAAAGTAAACCAATGTACACTTAATATGAAATATGTAGCTTCTAAGAGTCTGTAATTATGATTATTTTTTCAAAAAATTAAGTTTTATAATAACTTTAAAAATACGTTTACCCGTTCATTATTCACATCAATTTCTACTGTGGTTTCTTGGCCCTGAGCATCTTTTGAACAGCAAGCCAGAAAATGTCGTACAATAAATTCATAAATTACTTTTTCGTTGCCCTGTGAATGACACAACAACAAACGTGAGATAAAAACTAATTTATCAATAATAACGCATGGTAAACTGCACATGTTCAAAACAGTTAATAAGCAGAAACAACAGAAATATGGCTACTGCATGTGAACCAATGAGCACAGTTTGATTCTGAAATTTGCATTTTGCATTCATAAACCAGTGCTACTGTCTGGTCGTTTTCACACCAGTACCAAGCTATGTGCAGCCGACCTGCAAACTATTAGTATATTTTGTCGGATGAATTGGCGGATGAGCCTCATCAGACTTGTTACCATTCCGTGGTGTCGGACCATCATTCACCAAGTTTTCAGCAAAAGCTGTAACACATACGATATCAGACATACGATGTAAACACACACATTGCACACTGCAACAACATGTAGATAGACTAAAATTTCTTGCTGCATAACTGCAGGTACTGTAAGCCTATGTACCAAACGCATGTCATTGTTTTCAGAGTTCTGTCCCAGTCATTACCTACCTGTTACTGTCTGCCCAATAAACAGATCAACAAGACAAAAAAAACAACAGAAGTAAAAATTAGGGATGTTAAAATTGTTTTGAAAATATATTTCATTATCAAAAGCAAATATTCATTCTTTTAAATATAAAAAGTTACACATCTGATAATAGGAAAAACCGAATATTTGAAAAGTGGCAAAAAGAAAAG
>Ga0209780_1001445_pt1 | contig 15648 bp, 8 predicted proteins | sample WorMetexBAHAMAS2_FD_187384 | JGI IMG/M metagenome (GOLD analysis project Ga0209780, IMG submission 187384) | Marine gutless worms symbiont microbial communities from Max Planck institute for Marine Microbiology, Germany - Inanidrilus exumae... | ecosystem: Host-associated > Annelida > Digestive... | reverse complement strand
CTGGCTTGTCCCATGCCTTCTGGATGTGCTGTTCTTCACTGGCAGGCTGCACGGAGCCGGACAATGATGACCATCTAGTTTCAGCAGAGGCAACAGTTATTATTACTATTATTATTATTATTATTATTATTATTATTATACGGTTGATGACGCACGATGAGACATTCACAAAGTAAAGAATAGCAAGTGCAAATCTTGTCGACAATGAAGTCAGCTAACGCAAACAGTTCGCGCGTTAGCGTTAGCAGCACTGTCTCAACAGCCACGTCAGTGGCTGTTGAGACAGTGCTCTGAGGCTGAGCCACATTTTATTCGACTTCCTGCGCAGTTCTAAACACGTAGTATTATACCTCGAGGGTCATCTGTTCCATGTCACGATCCACGGACGTGTGGTACTGTGGTAAACTAAGGTGCTCGATGACTTGTTATAAACAAAACATCGAAGGAAGGACACTGCTGACAACACTGCGATGGACCCCATCTATAACATAGTTCCTTGGGATCTCTTGAGTCAGCTCCTAAAACGGCATCTCGATCGGTTCAGCCGTTTTTGCACAGCTCACCGCTATGCCAAACAAACAGGTACACACAGAAACATGCAGACCATGCTACGTGCGACATCTGTGCAGTGGCATTACTGGCACTCAAAACGTGGGAGGTTATTTGGGGCCAACATAAATGTGGGGAAGCAAAGTCTCGAGATGTGTGCATAAAGAGCAGTTTTACTGTAGTTAATTTACACGACTTTCGGAGCAGCTATCCTCGTAGTATATGGCACGTTATAGGCCTAGTGTGTGAAAAGTGGGGGAGGGCAACCTGGGCAAGCTTAAATTCTAGGGCCCATCGCCTTCCATGTCCCCGTAGAAACGCCACTGCATCTGTAGCAATAGGCCGCGTCAGTGCAATGCCTGCTCTGCGGCCTAATATTATGATTATGCTGTTCGGATTTGAGACGTAGTTGATTCGCACGCGGTTTCTGTTGATGGCGCAGTCGACTTGAAATTGATTCCAATTGTCCGCACGCATCCGCGCGCTGACGATGATGACGCCGTACGATGACGTACGGGGTAGTTAGCTCAATGACGTCACCCAGCAGCAGCAGCAGCAGCAGGCTGCTATTTCACAGCAAGACTGATGTGACACCTACGTGCGCCTTCCATTGTCATCGGCGTCGACCGGTCGCCGCGACATCGTCCAGTTATTATAGGCAGCTTCGTCATCATTATCGTCATTTCGCAGCCTCAGTCTCTCTGTCGACGTGGCATCCCCCATTCTCATCCGTCTTCAACCTGCCTCCCGGCCACATCTTCACGCCCCGCCTGCCATTTTCTGTTTTTCAACTTCTCTCTTCATCTGCCTTACTCGGTTCATCTGAAAGGTGGCTCCGTGGTAAATAGCACGAAATAGGTACAGTGGTCCTCGGGCCCGCTGGGTGATACAGCCAAGGAAGTAGGTTGGGTGTGCTCACCAGTATTGGCGATGCGTCGAAAATAATTGGGGTTAGAAATCATGGGCTGAGACAAGGAAGGTTCGGGAGGGGTGGTTCCCTCCCGCCGCGGGGGTTCTGGGTACTATTCCAGGAATTTGGTTTTAATAAATTTTGGTCAAAGTTCTACATTTTGGTTCGTTTCAGGTAAGAAAGTGTGCTTCAGTCCCTTACAACAAGATCAATGTTACGACCTGTCACGGATTAGTGGGGGAGGGGGGTCAGACATATAGCCTTGACCCCTCACCTGTAACATTATGGGTCAGCTGACCCTTCCTGACCGAGCCGCTCCGCCGCCACTGGTGCTTTCCCGCTCAATTCCCCTCTCCACTAGACCTATATCGAATGTAACCACGCACTCATCATGCATGATCAGTGTATCGATCAACTTAATGACAACTTCCTCCTTTTATGTAACCGCCTTGGGCAAGTTAGGAGCGAAGGGCACAGATGGCGAAAGTGACAATTTCATTTTCATACAAAGGTTCGGAGACCGAGCGTTTGCCCCACGCGTGTGGAATAGTCTACCTTCTGACATCAAACTTCACCGGTCGACGACAACATCTTTCAAACGCCGACTTAAAACTGTTTTATTTAACCAGGGCTTCGCTGAATATATGTAAATGACTCTGTAATGCACTTCCGGTCTTTTAGTAGGAACTGGAAGCGCAATATAAATACTTTAGTTACAGTTACAGTTACAGTTACAAATATGCGAATGCGATTAGGCTTATGTCGTATACATAAATAGGCCTAGGCCTATGTAGGAGAACACTTAGGCCTATATAGAACACTGTTTACATCCACCCTAATAAATACTACATTTTCCAAACGACCTTGAGTCACCGTTCAAGGTCACGTCATATGCAGCAATCTAACTGCATCATTATGGTTCGTCAGCCACAAAACGAGTTTGTGTGGCCGTATGTAAATGCCGAAGCTAAATATCGGCGACTTGAGATTATAATTATTGTAATTCGGTAGATGGCGACACTCGTTCCTCGTTGCTGTTCGGTGCGTTGTACTTGTACGCGTTCACATAAAAGAGCTCAGTCGGTGCCTATATTAACAGGCCGAACGTGCGTGACGATGTTGTCGATGTACTAAAACATTATAGTACCGAAATATACAGTGTCATAAAGTACTTACGTTACGTGCAAGTTTACGACCTCAACGGGCCAATCTAAGAACCTGATAAATAAGCTGCAGACTGCATTTTCTTCGGCTCTAACTGTTTAAAACGATACTATTTTCCACGTTATTCAAGGTATCTTTTATAGGGAAAATAGACTGGACGCCAAGAATACTCCTGCAGTAATTTCTTAAAACTGATAAGCCATGAGCGAGTTTTTAAAACCACAATTTGACTTTGCATTTGCGCTTTTTTTCAGAAATGGGCACACATAGGCCTAATTACTATCTAAGGTCCACAAGACGTTCAGATGATAAAAATAAAGTTGCCCTAGTCCTGCATATCGGTTTGGACTTTGGCGGCTTCTTTTTTTCCATTACCCCCGGCATTTGTGGTTGTTTTTCGGTGTGTCTTGCGATGTTCTGCGGTATTCCGGTACACCGGAGAAGTTAGCATCTATAGCTTGGCGACCGTTTGACGCAGCTCAGGGGGCTATTGGACGCAGACTGCACCGCCGTGGCAGTCGACCGCGCGCACTGGACTCACGGGTATTTGACTCATCTAATCGCTAAATTATCACGAGGCGCTCACGTTGTCGAATTTGCATCGCAACGACGGCTGGTACAGCGCTCGGGCGCTCTCGCCGCGTCCAAGTACTCATATACCGCGCGACTTGGCGGTCGTGTTTACTCACAGGAAGTGCAGCCTCGCGTGCTGTGACTTTCCGTGTGACGCCCTCGCACACGGATCGGCGGAGTGGAGTCAGTCCACTGCACGGCACGACGATAGACACTGGACAGCGGCTAAGCCGAGTGCGTAGGCTATATGGTGATGGGTCAGTGTCGATACTTTGTTACCGACCACTTTAGTGATCCAGATCGAGCAATCGGTCTGTGTCCGTGTGTGTCCGGACAATAAGGTGAGAATTAAGTGACCCTTGACCTATAGTTGTTTGGCATTCGGATTCGTATCAACACTACCTATAAGTTTGAAGGTGGTCATACGACAACAGAAAGACAAAGACCACAGGAAAACTGTTGCCAAAGTGGTTTGCTAAAGTGGCCAGTTTGACCTCGATTTTTAGTTTTGATCTGTGTCGCCGGGTTGGTTTGTTTTGTGAGAAGAGTTACTGAGAGAGTTTATGAATGAATTTTTCACGAAATTTCTTAAAGAGGTATATTCTTTGGGAGAGCAAAACAGTTGATTAGATTTTGGTGGTAACACGGATCTGCACCCGGATCTGCATGGCATTCGATATCCATCCACGCAGTCTTTGTGCAAGTTGTTTCAACACGGACACACGGTGCTGCCGCCTGGCGAATGACGGTAAACCATCTATAGGCCTATAGGCCTAGATCTAACGGAGGTTTGCACTCCTTGGATGCTTGATATTGTGTACAAATTAACTCATGTATGGTAAAGGTAGTAGGTCAAAGTTCCAGATCATTCATAAGATGTTCCTTTTTCGGCTACGGATCGCGTTACAAGGTGACGGATAGGCTACATGTTGAATCGCCAGAGGGCAGCATTAAACGTGGACATAGCATAACTTACATACGCAGTTTAAAACAATTAATTACTGCGGTATATGGCGTCCGTCCATCTGTCTGTCTGTCTGTCCCGTCGGCATACTCACCGTGACTCACCAGGGGGCAGCATGCGACACGGCCAACGTATACATTTCGGCCCAACAATAAGAAGGACCGACACAGGCCTATAAGCCTATACTTTAATTGACCGAAGATATCGAATTCTGTCTGCACGAGTATAGCTATGAACTTCGATCACAGCAGCGCAGATATCGCCTTATGAAGCGCTAATTATGCCCAACAACCGTTTCCATTCAACAACAAACCGTTTCCTTCGAAATGACTCAACTGAACTAACAGCTATGCAGATTGCATTGCATCGGACACGACCAGGGGTTAAATTAAGCCGGATCCCGCCGGATCTAAGATCCGGTACCTCCAGCTTGGGATTCGGCACCTTAACATTCAGATCCGGGACCGTACTTTTCAGATCCGGAACCTAACAGCGGGAGCCGGTGGCCGCATGTCATACTGGCAAGTCGAAATTTTCGCTTTTCGAAAGACTGAAGGCGGCGATTGCTACTACGCTGCTGGATGCCTGTAAAATTTAACGTTAAACGTAACTGAAGTAAATTTAAAAATAAGTGGGAAGTGGCCATTGCAAGACCTAGCTAGACCGTCGATCGTTATGTGGGGCGATGCCTTGCTCGGCCGTTCGTGGCTTAGGGATCCGGCACCTCTTGAAAAGTAATTTAACCACTGCATGGACACGACGTATAGAAAATATAATTAGTTTGTTGCATTACTTCAACCAGTTGTTGTTGTCGTGTGCGTCAAGCGAGATCTTTGTTCAGTCACTGAGCAGCAGATTCATCGGCAGAGTGAAGACGGAGGATGCTACCGTCCAGTTTGTTGACGGGACAGGACTCCACGATGCGAGACATCGTCTCAATGTCACCGATGATGACAGGCCCCACTTCTTCAGACAGGATGCACAGCGACCCTGGCCTCTTCTGAACTGGTTTAAGGCACACCATTGTGCACGTGGCAGACTGAAGCATGCAGCACCAACAGTGAGGTCATTGACCAGATCATGGTTGACAACTGATGTTGGCGCCAGTTATTGATGTCGACTGGTTGATTTCAACCAGTGCAGACCGTATACACTATAGGCCTATGGACGTCATAAGTTATTTTGAAATAGTGGGGGTCCAGAAGATAAATTCCTGTAGGCTATAGCAATAGCGAGTGCAATCTAAGTATAGTCTATTGTCTATACTTGAAGAACTGTTCACTTTAACCTGTAGGCCTATGCAGTGACGTCGAGGAAAGTAGAGGGATTTTGTATTGCCTCAGTAAGGGAGGTAGGCCTATCGTCGATAGCAGTGATGTCAGGGTGAATCGTAGCCTATGTGGATGTGGGTAACAACATCTGTATCCGGCTCTCCATCGCTCACCCCAGTTGCCGATCAACGATAAGCCATGTTAGCCTAACCGTAATCCATTTGCAGATCACGACGTCTTCCGTAGACGTCACCAGCACGGAGATAGCCGTGCCGCGCTGCACGCACCGACTTCGCGTCCCCGCCCACGCAGCCGCATCGCTTTCTTGGACTACGCCCACCGGGCCTGCCGACGGCTGTGATTGGCTGCGCTGGCGGCGGCGAGGCGGCAAGATCAGAGAGACGTCACTGCTCGGTGATCAGTTGAGTTACAGCTACTGACAGTGGTTGAGGTCGTTAGCGGTGACAGGACGGTGAGCGCGCGGCAACACGATATCGCTTGTCCGACTTCACGCGTATGTCTCTCCCTCTTCAGCCAGGTAAACGATTAACGCTTTTAATTGAATGCAAACAGAACAGCCGTCGATGTGGGTGGCTTCAGTTTGTCTGCCTGAATCCCGATTGCATGGCCCATAATTAAGTTTTATCTAATCTATGGACCATGTGCGTCATCGACATTGTGCGCCTATTATCAAATGAACTAGGGTTATAACAGTGCATTCAAGAAGTCACTAAAAGAATGCTTGAAAATCAAAAGTCATTACACGTTACAAGATATGTATTTTGTTTAATGTCTTCAACAGTTTTTTTTCAACTCTGCTGTCTACTACGACGCACATATATTAAGTCAGGTAGGAGTTCCATGAGACTTTGTTCGCAGCCGTGGCAGAGAGAAGTCCACCCGTCCACGACGTCCACCAAAATAAGTAAGTAAGTAAGTACATTTATATAGCTCAGTTATCGTCGAGAACCCGTAATGCGCTATTATTATTATTATTATTATTGAAAGAAAAGATTTAGGTGGCGTAATGTCAAAAGACTGCAAGGACATGCACTATAATGTCGAGCAAACAAATACGTTTTGAGTAAACGTCCGAACCAGTTTTTCAATGATCGTCGGGTCCGGCGAATAAAATCCGGGACAGAGTTCCAGACCGTAGGTCCAGTGACTGAAGAAAGCCGGACGGCCGTAAGTGTTGAACCGCGGAACCGACGAGGACAGAGGGAGTGGGACACATCCCCGGTAGGTGGATCAGATGGCACCAGGGACGTAGTCAGAATCAGGAATTTTTGTCCAGGGGGTCCAAAACATACCACATTTCCACCATGCATGACTCATGCATGAAACCACAGCAGTCGGGAAGTATACCCACGCACTGCATGCCTGAGACGTTTCTCACTGGATTTGTGAGAATCTCACACATCTGATCATGGTAGGGTGGTCCGGACCTCTGGCATCTCAGTGTATGTGACATTCATGATAATGTCTTCTCAACGTTTGAGGAATAGCCTATAGGCCTATACCAGTTGTAATTATCGTCGAATTCTGATAGTTAATGGTATAAAAGTAGTTCTTCGGTATAGCTTGATCCGTTTTCGGTGCAAATAGGCCGCATCGCAGCAATAGTTATAGCTGCAGCCTATTGTGCATCTTTATTCATCGTAAATGGTAGCTCATAAGAAAGATAGAAACTTACCTATAGTATAAACAAGAACAAAAACAACCTATGAACATGCATCACACATTAATTGTCGAAAAATGCTATAAAAATTGCGCAACTGACATGTTACAGAGGGAGTATGTGGTCTGTATGTGTGTTTGTCTGTTTGTCTGTCTGTCTTACGGCAGTTAGCTTTGAGCCGCGGAACCGCGGAGCGTGGACGGCCGGCGCTTACGGCGTTGTTGCAGGGTTCAAGTTCGTGAGCCCTGCAAAAACGGCTGAAGCGATCGAGATGCTGTTTATGGGGCTGACTCCCGTGGGCCCAAGGAACCATGTATTATATGGGGTCGAGCTCCTCCATAGAAAGGAGCAATTTTGGGGGATGTTCGGCCCATTGAAAGACATCTGGAGACTGCTGCGATGTAGGACTATGCACGACAAGAGGGAACATTCAGTTCTCAATTACGCATGACATGTGATGCGGTCTTTAGTCAAAATTCTTTAACCGTGCAATTGTTTTTATGGTGCTTAGTTGCTTACTCAATTTTCCGATGACTATGACGAGACAATAAGATACGGGGGCCTGCTGTTTTATTGACTGTTTCTGGCATGTGTGCAAATTCTGCTAACATTTTAACGAAGAGGCTTCAGTTTGTACTCAAAAGCGATTCCTCGACATCATGTTGGTTTTGTTATAGGCGTGGCTGAATGGTGTTAAGCGTGTACATGAGTCGACTCGATAATGGTGTGACTTTTGTGCGTGACGGAGGCGTTGTCCATTGTATAAGCTGTCTGTCGCTCTGAAGAGCTATTGTATTGTATATAGAGGTGATGTAACATATGACAGTTTGTGAGATGGTAATTAACTATACCGCAACGTGTGAAATAGAACTTGCATTATATGTGCATGCAGGCCCCCATTCTTCGTCGTATACAGCCAACACTCTCATTGTCATTCGCGCTCGCAGTTTCCGGTATTTAGTTTACGAATCTGACATTATGAATTGGTTTGAACAAATAAGTGGGTCCAAGCATGTGGGAAGCTGGTTTGCAGTTTATCTTTTCAACACCCTTCGTTGTCAGTTATCACTTGATGTATACCGGACACCGCGAATATGTGGACTGCATGGCTGAGAGACGGATATTCGGCCATGGACCGCGCCCGTTGCCTGACAAACTCATAACCTCAAAACGGCGATAACAGTATTGAAACTGATTCAGTTCAAGGCTTCTGTATGGTACTTCATCAAACTAGCTCCAGAAGTGTATAACAAGTAAAAATATTTTTATATGTCCGTAAAGATAAACGAACTAATAAACATACAGTAGATTAACGTGTGCGATTGCGAATGCTTTTTATAACGTTTTAGTCTATCGTGGAACGGTTCTGTTTATCCTATACGGGTTGTGTTTGTGTGTCTGTCTGTCTGTCTGGCTAAACGCCATTCCATGCAGCAGTTGCTGAGCTTTCGAACTCTGTATGTAATGCACCATCGTTCTTAAGTCGAATTGTAATTGGCACAATGTTGCCTCATACGGCCGCAATCTGTGTTTTAAGTTGAGTTTTGAAAAGAACCGAACTGTCTGCCCAAGCTCCGATGCTTTGAATGATACGAATTATGGGGCATTTGACTAAAATGTCAGGTCACGTGTGTTTCAGCGTGACTCATCTTGTGTGTGCGCATGTCTGTATACAAATCGCAGACGTCGTTCTGATGCGTGGCACTTTGAGCGCCTCACACACTGACGTGTCAATTGTCGTTCGCTATATACGACGTGTGCGGCCAGCGCACCTGCTTATTGGCCTATACTGTAACTGTAAGAAGAATCCCTCTAGCAGACAGGCGGCCACGTTCTGCCAGCGGGAGCGCTGAAATCGCAGGACTGGACATTGACGGACTGGACTGGATAATTAAGGATTTTTCCTGCTGCAACTTGAGCAGCGTTGGTCTTTTAGCAACAGAGAGATCTACTCAAATCCAATATTAGTACATCAAAGGAGTTATATTTTTAGACAGAGATATGAAGTTACTAACTGTACGGCTCTTGTTATACTTTTTGGCACTACTGGTAATAGGCAAAATATCTTAGGCTACTACAACTGTGGAGCATATCACCTTTTCCTATAGTGCTAATTAGATTACTTCGTACATGCATGTGTAATTTTATAAAGGCACAGCAGACAATTATTCCAAGTCTTGAAAACGCAGAAGACCAATTTAAAAGTTTCCTCAGCGTAATGTAAGTTGCCACAGTTTACGTATAGGCCTATAATCAACATGGTGTAAAGAAAATCCATCCGATAGAGCTTTTGTTTGTTGCAATTACGCTGCACACGCATTAGGCTACACAAACTTCGTCCGTTATTGTCCAGTCCTGCATTTTAAATCAACCCGTGCCAGCCAAGTGCAGTCATAGGCCTATAGGAAGGGACACATCAAAAGAACGATCCGAACAGCAGCTTGGTATATACAGTTCATCTTTCTTTGCCCGGTAAATACGCCGTCTCATTACGTTGTGTGCGGGCCGTTGCCGCCGCTCGCTGTGCTGTTAATTCCCGTGTACACAGGGTCGCTGAGTGGTCAATCACTGTCGCTTGGTCCGCCGTGCTTTTGGTCAACTAATGGTCATTTCAATCTTCCGCGTGCATTCGAGTCCCAGACCTCCATGCAGTGAGTGAAGTGAATGGACCTGTAGTCGGCCAACCGTCACATTGTATATAAGCCGTTCAATCAGCATGCCTGTTTGTATGTCTGCCGACAACCAAGACCTTTATGATCACAGGTGACGCGAAATACACATAGCCTTTTACCATACCAACTGGTTGAAAATTGAAGTATCCTGCGATAAGTATATTTACACACTGTAGATCTGTAGATTACCTCAGATCTTCTATACACTGATCCAAACTGCATGCGCTGACGACGTTCACTCTAAATGTTCTACCAAACTCATCTCTGAGTCTGAGATTGGCGATCCTGCAGAATAACGGTCTCGGTTTTAGCCTATACCATGGAATTCCATGGGGAAAACGTGAAATTTTCCATGGAGACTCCATGGGTTTTCCATGTGAAATACTCCATGTAAGTTCCACGGAGACTATGACATTCCACGGAGACTCCACGGGATATTAAACTACTCTATGAGATTCCAGAGTAGTTTTATATGTTTTACCTAAGTTCAAGTGGCATGAAATTTCCACGGAGTGCTTCACGTGAAATCCCATGTAGTCTCCATGGAAAATTTCACATGTTTTTCCCATGGAATTCCATGGGTTATAAAACCGGGACCGCTATTCTGCAGATCGCCCGCGCGATATGCATTGTATGTATGCGCGGGCATTATATGTCTGCTGCTGGTCAGAGCCACTGTCACTGCATGCGCGGCTGAAACTGACCACGGCGCGTGTGAGCGACAGATAACTATCCACTGAATGACCATTGTCACTGACCAATGGCCGTGCAGTTAGTCGCCGGCGGGCGGACACACGCTGCGTAAAGGCGCAGATCACATTGCCGTTGTTAGTTCACGCCCGTATAGCGCGAGTCCCAATCCTTTGTATTCTGGCTAGACTGTGAACAGTCCGAGACGACTGCAGCCCAGCTTCGCTTGTTATGGCGGTCGTGATTGCGCGTGTGTAGTCTGCAATCAGCGTCCATCACAATGCTATTGGTGTGATGGTGTGAAAAGGTAAAACCATGCACCTTTCCACATCGCCATATAGCAAGCACCAGACAGACACTGCACCAACTTCAATAGGATGAAGACTCCGGCGCACATGACGGTGGCATAATCACGCAGAGGTGACGGTCGGCTCCATGAACAAATGTGCAGATGACGAGAGGAAACAACTTGCTGGAAGTGGAAATTCTGGATAAAAGAGAAATAACATCCGATGTTCGAAGTCTGCGAGTGCTTTCTTCTGAATCCAAACACTGGTCATAAATTGTCGAGATTGTATATGACAGGGGTGTGATAGAAGAAGGTGAACTGGAAATCAGCTATGATAAGCTTTATTCACCACAAATGGTAGTAATATACAAATACACAAATTGAAAATATAGGCATGCGCTTAACAGAGCAGGAATATACGAACATGGAAGAGGTATTCGATGTCGATAATTGTTTGATGTACCAGAGGATGAGGGTTAGGATGATGCAGCGATTTCTCGGTATTCAGCTTTCTTGGTCATTGCGTTATCACGCGACAACCGCCCTCATTCAGACAAAACTGGTATACAGCCGTTGCTGCAGACGCTGAGAGCGAGTATGTCTGCAGGGCAGATGGAGTTAATAATTATGTCCGTCAGTCCGGGTCAACCACCCGTACTCGACCCTCGCATTGTCGAGTCGAAGCCTCCGCGACGGCAGCGGAGTCCCAGTCGGCGCGCCGCCGTCTAAGTTATATAGATCATTCTTATGTCGTTCGTCTTGTCTCGCAACACTCCGTAGAGCATCGAGCCAGGCGGCGACTTTTATTAGCCACCGGGACACTTGTCGGCATGGCAGCAAACATCGCTCATTCATTGCTCATGCTCCGTCGCGCTCTCGGTGATAAGATAGTTTCGCCGCGCAGCCGATTGCGGGCGCCGCTGCGTGGCGGACAGACAGAGAATGCATTAAACAATAACTCTTGTCCGCCTAAAACGAGAAATGCCACGCACGTCCGTCCGTCGCTGCGATTCCTATTTGAAATAGTGTAGTTGTAAAAATAGCATTGCTAGTTTTTGCTACATTTTTCGTTATGGTTAACAGAGTCAGTAGCTCAATAAAATTGGGGGACATCCCCCGTAGAAGCTCTCCAAGATGGCCATCAAACGTTTTTATGCGTTATTATATTATTAAACCTAAAAACTGTCAGTCTTGTCTATTTTGGCCATATGGCATATGAATGATAACAGTGTTTAAAATATTAAGGAGGATTTCCAAATGGCTGTTACTGTTCAGATGAAAATTCTTGTAACTAACGTTTTAATTAAATATAAGGCAATTACTGAATTTCATGATGAAATTCAGTAATTGTCTTATATTTAATTAAAACGTTAGTTACGAATAGCCTCGTGAAACACTATCGCTCGTGCCCATCTTTGCAAGCTGAAAGTGATACCTGTTTTAAGCAATTCTTATACATGAATATTTGTAGTATTTGATTTGATTAAGCTATTTTACAAACATGCAAATATAGTTACAGTCACGTTGGAGAGATGATTAATTTGAAAAACATGTCAGTGTGATTTTAAGTGTGTAATCTCATGTATACCAGTCGGTAAGAAAAACAACAACGCGTTAGCGAAATTCGGCGTTATGGCTGTCTTAAGAGGTCGCAGTTGAAATCGCAGTGCCAGTTGTGAACACGATTTGGTCAATTTGTTATACAGCTTTACTCGTTCATTGCTCATGCATTATTGGTTCGGCGTTGCCTTTCACAGTGAAACCAGGTTTCTCGTTAAATTACCTGTTAGAAAAAATCGCGAAGACTAAGTTTGGCAGTACTGCAGTACATGCGTGGCGGTAGGCTGAGATAACAAGACACCTACAGACAATAATCTACTGCCGGTTATCTTTATCTCGCGTCGAACGACGACTGATATAAGCAAATGTACATGGATTATGGACTGTGGATGATGCGGCAGGTGCGATGGTCACGTGATGTAGCATCTTTGGATGCGGACCTAGCTGCGCTTCGGCGCTGAAGTGTTGACTTGCCGAGTGATTGGCACAGTGGCAACAACGCAGCCGCCTGCCTAACAGCCTCCGGCGTGAGGATCGTTATTGCAAAAAAATCGACTTAACCCCTTGGCTGCGTGGCACATTGGTATAGAACGTCGGTCTGTGACCGGCAAACTTTCCCTTTCTACGGTCGACCTGCAGCTGATAGGCGACCACTTATGTGGGTAAACCGTCCGCTACAAGGTCAGCCAACTAGGCCAACCCAGCCTTTCATCCTATCGAGGTCGATAAATGAGTAATGAGCTGTAATCGGATGTGCGCTACCTCGCTTGGGTGGGCACAGATATTTATGGGTCAGATGCTTTTCCTGTCGTCCGACGAACAGTGGTTGTCGGGGGCTGGCTCCCGTTTATTGAATCACCCGAACCTCGTGTAGCATAGCCACAGTTGAGAGGGATGCTGACTCTTGGAGCCCAACCATCGCTGTACGGTGAATATACGACAATCCAGCCGTTATCGCGGCCAGTGTACCGAATATCACCGATCCATATGTTGCGCGAGTGGACGAGAGTGTATCAGGATAGATCGGTGGCTACCTTTGATGCCTGGGTCGGGACGGTTCGGTGGGTAGAGAGGGTGGCGCGGTGGCGTCGTTTCGTGTGACGGGCGTCCAGTATATACACATAGGCCTACAAGACTAGACTTATTCGTACTGCATTATTCGTTTCAAAGCTCATAAAATACACACGATGTAGTAAAATAGTAAACTATAATGAGTAAGCCAAAATCAAACAGTACAAAAGTCGTACAAAAGCGTTCCTGCCCCGACACCGGCCTGGCGCCAACTTCACAGAAACCGTCGATCAGTCCCGACCCACGTAGCCTCCTAACCGCCGAAATGTCATGTAATCGTCGAGAGGGTTAATACCTGAAGCGACGTGTGCGATGCGATTTCTCGACGTTTGCGGGTCGGTCGATCGACTAGACGGTGCAACGACGTCGCGGTGTTGAGTAATCAGCGACATACGCTTGTCAACTTGCCTCTGACTCATTGGCACGTCCAACTCCCGCCCGTATACGCGCTCTAAATCACTATGTTTGTTATCGTTATTGCAAGATTATGCGTGAAAATACCGTTGCTTCTGTGTCTGCATGCGTCATCTCTGTTCACCGCACGCGCGAGTTTATCGGCTCGTAAAATGGTTAGAAAACGCCTGTATATACGAAGGCAGAAGAACTCACTGCCGATCTGTAGTTGTCGGTGGAAAATTTGTTGTTTTAGCTTGTGTTCCTGGGGCCCGATTCACAAAAAATTTTTACGACAAACTTAGGAAAAACTCGGGATAAAGTGTGACTTAGGAAAATCTTAAGATGAACTTAGGATGAACTTACGAAAAACTTAAGATCACTTTAATAAGAAAAATGCAATTTCTCAGAAATGACTTAACATTTATTTACAGAATTGTCTGCATACATATAGGAAGAACTTAGTAAGTTATGAGATTGCTTTAATAAATCACATGTAAAAGTCTATGAAAATGTTAACTTCATAACTTAGGATAAACTTAAGATAAACTTAGGAAAACATATGATAAACTTAGGATTTTTCCTAAGATTTTTTTGTGAATCGGGCCCCTGGCACTTGTTTTTAAAGCGTGCATATATGTGATAGTATGCACCTTATGGTGACATCTTAAGACGTGGCTGTCAAAGTGTGCTTAGTGGTATAAGAAGCGCATATGAGAATATTAAGTTTTAAGAAACGCTATATAAATGTTCAATTTGATTTGATTTGAGTTTTATTTGATTCTTAATATTTTACGAGTTTGTAAATAATGTTCTGTTGATTTGGGAGAAGCCGATACTGAAACATCCATTTTTTGCCGACTGTTAAATTTTGATGAAAATTCTGGGAACTCAGATCCACTTTTGTTTACCCCGTTTCTCGGTTCCTCTCTTTCCCGCAACCCGTATAATAATTGAGCCAAATTGTTGCTAGATCTGCAATGAGAAATTTGGGTTGCAATGTCTAAGGCAAAATCTTCGGATTAGTTTCCACTGTTCCAGATTTAGAACAACGAAAACTGGCCCAAGATTTTGCCTCAACCTTCTCAACGCAAAATTTTCGTTGCGGTCTGGAGAACACACTTCCCTATGTACACTGTTTAGGTCTTACGCCTCTGTTGATAGCAGAAATGCGGATTGCGATCACTAGGTGGCGCTCAGGTCGTTATCAGAATGCTTGTGCTCGTCCGTCGCGACCGTCCGCTGCGTCGCCACTTTGCGCATCTGCGCATGCGCGGCCGGAAGTGATGAGGCCTGAAGGATGACGGGAAGACTCGTCGGTCGTCGTCATAACGCGGCCGGCGGCGGCAATAAACGGCGTCGAAATGACGTCATCAGGATGCGCGACGCGTCGCGCGCGCTCGCGCCACAGCAGGTGCGTGGTCCGGCAAATTGTTTCACTTATCGCCTCGCTGCCCTCCTTCCCTCAGCACAGCCTCGCCGTTGTCTGTATTACGTCTCCGAGCACACATAACTCACTGCGCTGTCGTTGTCTTTCTGATTCACGACCCCGGCGTTATTGCGACTCGGACGCACCGAGCGCTGTTGGACAGCTTCGCGTACGTCACCGCCGCATGCGCTAATTTGCGATTTTGGTCAATAAATCCCCGATTATTTGACAACGTTTCTCACGCGTTAGATCAACATTTTCTCACATGTCTATTATTCGTCGTTGGTCAATCAATCGATCAATCAATCATGAGTTTACTGGATCTAGCAATTAATGTTAAGAAGAGCGTGTGCATTAGAATTGGTCCACGTTGTCGTTCACCTTGTGTACCGCTAGTTATGTCCGATGGCAGTGAGCTCTGTTGGGTAGAAT
>Ga0209780_1001444_pt1 | contig 15654 bp, 12 predicted proteins | sample WorMetexBAHAMAS2_FD_187384 | JGI IMG/M metagenome (GOLD analysis project Ga0209780, IMG submission 187384) | Marine gutless worms symbiont microbial communities from Max Planck institute for Marine Microbiology, Germany - Inanidrilus exumae... | ecosystem: Host-associated > Annelida > Digestive... | reverse complement strand
CTTCCTATAAGGGCTGGTTGAACTTTTTTCGCTAGCTATCACGGTTGAGGCACTATGAGCCGATATTGGTCGAAATTGCGCTGTTTGAAAGGGGGTGGGTCACTTTGAACGCAAATTTCAGAAGGAAAAGGGCGTCCCCCACCAACGATTTTTGGCATCAGAAAACTAGAGTCCCTGGCTATCGTATGGTGAAAAAAAATTGCTGAAAATTTCAACCGGCTGAGTAGGGTGCACCAACGTCACAGACAGACAGACGGATCTGCGACAGCATATAGCGAACGTAACGTAGTACGTTCGCTAAAAACCGAAACCACGGTTTAATCCGAAACCGAACCAATTGATGAAAATCCAGAACCGCACAGCACTACTAATTTAAAACATTGAACAATGGCCATAAGGCTCTGGCTCACCTGAGTCATCCTGACAAAGGGCCATTAAATGGTTGCTGCTGCTGTTGTTCCATTACAGAATGGAAGCAGTCATTGAATGTTTATTGCGGTGTGATGTATATTTATATTTAAGTTTCAGTATGTGGGAGTAACATTTTAGGTTGGATTGTAGAAGCACTTTTGTGTAAATGCTCCAGCTTATGATAAATATGGCGAAATTTGATTAGGATACTATTTGTTACCTTTATTCATAAAAAACTATGTATGTTTTGGTGACTGATGTGTAAAGATCTAGAAAAATATTGAAGGTGCCAGCAAAATGGGCTCAGCTACCATTTCAAAGATCTGATTCCGAAGGTAACTTTGATGTTTGTATTGGATAGTATAATTTAGTATTTTGGCGTAAAGCAAGCAATATCCGTTTCTTCAGACGTCTGGCAAGAGGATTAAGAAAGGATGAGATCAGTAGGTAATTTTTCGTGGTTGGAGTCAGTACTTTTGTGTTCTCTTCAGAGCTTTGACAGTGTTGATTGGGTGACAGGAAGGACATCCAACCCATATAAACATGCCACTTCTCCCCAAAGGTTTTGTTGTGGAACAAGTGAGAAACTGGGGGAACCGGTTTACCCAGATTCACTGGGAGAACGGCCAACAAAACAGAGCAGGCATTTATGTAGTTTGATGTTTTTTTTTATTATAGCTGGCATATCTTGTGTCAGCATGAATGATGAGCTGAAGCTGTACAATGATGATTATCCTTGGTATATCAGCTGTAAACTATTTGACACCTGCATACTTGTTATGAGGTGACGGTTTGGAATTGTGGTAATGCGTTGGACTCGATCAACAAGGTTAACCTACTCTGAGCCCGGTTAGTACTGGGATGGGTGACCGTGTCCGGGTTCGACTCCTGGAGGCGGCAAGTTATTTCGGTACGTAACTAGCCACCCAGGTCGACTCAGCCTTCTGCCCTCCGTGGGATGGTAAAATGAGTCCCAGCCAAACAGCGGTGATGCTCGGCGGCTGGGAAGGTAACCGCAGGCCTGATGGAAAGTAATGGCAGCCTACCGCCGGGTGGATGGCTTAAGTCACCTGTGGGCTGACTGCCAGTACACCGGGATCAGCTCCGGGCCCAACACTTTGTAACGAGTATGGGAAGCCTTTACCTTTGTTACCTTTACCTTTGTTATACTTGTTATTATTTGATGAAAGTATGTTAATGTTAATGTCAGAAGAAGATAGCGACAGCGCTGCTGCTGTTGTGGACGATGACGACGACGATGATATTTTGGTCGATAGTTCAACTGGCAACTGCCTTGCATCCGCATCACAGCTTATCCATCTGCCAGATGCTCAGTTACAGTTTCATAAATGCAGAGATGTCAATGCCGACAGACCAGCCAAGGTGCTAGCTGCTGTAATGCTTCTGTTGTAGTGCTATACGTTTTCTCTTTATGTTAGTAATTATTGTGTAAAGAATTTCAAGTCAATGATTATTGCTATCGCTTATTACCCGCTATGCTGCCGAGGTGTTTGCTGTCATCGCACGTCTGTCCATCTGTCTGTCACAGGCCGGCATTGTATCAAAACACCAAACACAGGACCTCAAAAACGACGCTACACAATAGCCCAGGTACTCTAGTTTTATGATGCAAAAGAGCTCAACTAAATTCCAATGGGATCACCCGAATGGGGTCGCCAAATTCAGGTGTGAGGTGTGATAGGTAAAAATTTCATTTTTTGACTGGTCTCCGTCTCAGATGCCTCACTGCCAAAAATTTATGTTTATTTACCATGATGGTCCTTCTTTACAGTGGTGCTCTAGCAGAGGAATACACAATGTCATCAACAACATTGGTGGTAGTCAGAGTTGGTTGATCACAGTTACAGTCTAGTTGACATCGACAAGGTTGGTTGTATGGAAGTTCGTTGATGACATGCATGGCATTGCATGCTTGCTGTGTGATAGTTGACCCTACTGCAACGATGTGTGTACAAAACTATGCATGTAGCGGAATAAAACGTGGCAGTTCCTGAAAGTGCTCCTCAGGCTGATGTGCAATCTATTTGTGTTATTTGTACAACAGTAGGCCAGCATTTCAACTGATACAGAGCATTGCACAGGTCTCTCGGCGATAACTGAGCTTCTTGTTATCAATATTATTAATATGCCAGATACCATGATGCTGTGCTTACAATAGATGTGGAGCGTTTCTGGCAGGTCTGAAAAATCACATGATTTGTTGCAATGGGCGGTAGGCTGTCAACACCAGCAGCGACGTAGGCTATTAGCACTAAAGGCAAAAGTCACAGTATAATCTGCCCAGTTAGAGTCGGTTCAGGGCATGTTTATCTGAACTGAAAACTACGCCGTGGTATATTTTCGTGGGAGATTAGTTGTTGTATCTTTTGCTGTGAAGCATGTGAGAATTATTAGCAGCTATTGTATTATCGTAGCAATAAAAATCATAATCATTATTATACTTAGTGCTTATTATATTTAATATGAAGTTAGCATCTGTTATTTTTGCAGGGCAAATTGAGATCTGTCGAGTTTCATAAGTCTGCACAAATCCTTTTGACTGCTGGCATGGATCAGACATTACGCCTCTTTCAGGTTGGATGTTATCTTCACTAAATTTTATATTTATGTAATTAATGTCAGTAAATTACTGTTGTCAGAAAGGAAAAAAATAAGTGAGTGGATGAATTATTGGTTGTTATTGGTTATTTGTTACATGTTTAGCATATTCAGTTGGCTATATTACAGGCTTTAATCACTTGCAGTGTTTTGTATTTATGTGTACATTTTAGTGTATTTTTACATTAGAATAGAAGTACATATACACTGTTTTGTGGTAGAACTCTTAGCACTGCTTTCAAATATGACTTGTACTAGCGCATCAGCGCATTAGAGGCTTTGCGTTTATGCGCTATATAAATCCACGATTGACATTGACATTGACATGACATTTGACACGTTTATATTTTTATGTTATATGTGTCCTATGTTTAACGAAATGTATATTTTGTTCATTTTAGTATTTTGAAAAATCTTGAAAATGAGCAGCATATATGTGAGCAGTAATTCTGTGTAAAAAATTGAACTGTGATAAAACTGTGCATCTGCTTTGTCGTGCAGGTGGATGGTACAAACAATCCTTGTATACAGAGTGTGTTTTTTGAGTCATTTCCGATCTATACAGCTCACTTTAGTCAGAATGGAGATGAAGTCATTCTTGGCTCTAGACACAGTGCATTCTACTGTTATGATATGATAGCAGGCAAACTGATCAATGTTCCACGCATCAAAGGTGAAATGGCTTGCTTGATTTCAGACAAATATTTGTACATACTCGCTGACTGATGTTAGCACTGAGTTTATTGATGCACTTAATGAGTTCCTGTATACATAATAAAATATTTTTTAAACTCCAGTTTGTACATAATGTTAATGGCGACAGATCAAAAACCGTAAAAAGATCATAGCACATTTTAGCTGGATGTGCTTACAAATTAATGGAATGTCATATGTGGACAAATAACTTAACTGACAACCCAGTTGAAGGTCATACAACTCCTTGGGACCGCCAAGTGGGATGTCACAAGCAGTTGTGCATGCTAAACGAGTGGTAATGTCTTGGAAATTATGCACGATAGAAACATGGCAGCTAAAGATTGCTAGTATTAAAGGACATGGTAGCTAAAGATTGCTAGTATTAAAGGACATGGTAGCTACAGATTGCTAGTATTAAAGGACATGGTAGCTACAGATGGCTAGTATTAAAGGACATGGTAGCTACAGATTGCTAGTATTAAAGGACATGGTAGCTACAGATTGCTAGTATTAAGTTATATATAGGTATCGAATAGCGCCGTCTTCTTGAATAATTTAAAGGGTCATTTAACCTGTGCCAAAATTTCTAAAATACTATTTCTTGCAGCACTTGACCGTTGTTGCGGCAGATGTGGATGGCAGTTTCGTAGACAGTGAATAGTTGTGTGGCCTACATTAACTGAACTAGAGATGTGGAGTGTCACATGGTCCATATGTAACAGCGCTGAGCCTCTTGCAAGCAGTACAACAGCTCTTTGCTGCATAGCATTGCCAGACGTATGTTTCTGTTCATTGATGATGACAAATTGGATGGCATTGACCCTGTGTCTTTTAGGTCTTGATGGATGTGCTATGAAGCGCTTTGAAGTGTCTCCCGATGGCAGATATCTGGCATTTCTTGGTCGTTATGGCAGCATACATCTTTTGACTGCTCAGGTTTGCATACCTCATGTTTACCTGCTTCACTTTTATGTTAGCATGTATGACTGAGTTTGTAAGTGATGCCTTAACGAAATATCCATGCTCTGTTTATATTTACTTTGTGTATTCTTCTGTGCTGACCACAGATTAGGTTTAATATCTTAAAGGACTTTTGAATGTTAAAGGTACCCTACTTCTAGAGTACTTGGGAGCTCACCTACCTATCATAATCCAATGAATTGAACTGATAGGACATTGGAAGTTTGCCTAGTTGGCAGGTAATAATTGATTAATGTAGCGGGATTTTGCAGGCTTAATTTTATGTAAAACACTCAAGACTTAATAGGCTGTCCAGTATACATTGTTTAAAAGTGAAATAACAAAATTCGTCATTTTGTGTTTTTGTACATACTGTAGCTACATTTAACAGAAAAAATATATAGTTACGTTTGTTGTGTCTCTTCTATAAATATTTTTGGTTGATTGTTAGCTGTATTCTGTAGAGTGTGTTATTTGTTATACATCTAGCCAACTGCAGTAATTGTTGCCTATTCTTTGAACTGTTGGTTAATTATTGTAGTCAAAAGAATGGATTGGTTCACTAAAGATGAATGGTGATGTTGAGGCACTGGCATTCAGTACTGATGGTGACAAACTGTTTTCACATGGCGGTGTGTATCACATGCTGCAATTTCTTGCATTTGCAAAGTATATGTATATGTATATATTTAGTTTGCCTCTCGGTGGGTGGGTGAAGTATTTTGGTTAGCGTGTCTGTCTGTCTGTTTTTCCATATTTATCTTTCTGTCCACTCACATGTCTTAAAAAGCACGTCCAAATTTCACAAAATTTTCTGTATGTTACCTGTGCCAATGCTTGGTCCTCATCTGACGGCATTGTAATGCAATATGTACTTCTGGTTTTGTGGATGATGTCATATTTTCAGTTAGTGGAGCAAATGGGCCACAATCGGAGATTATGCATATGTTTCGTCCAGTTCGTCATGTGGCCATACCAGTGGTGGAGTCTCCTGTCTCCAACTGCATCTTGTTTGCCTTTTCCTTCACCCACGTTTTATTTGTATTCGTTAAAAATTGTAATCGTTACCAGCCTAAACCTGTAAAGATTGTCACGTCACTTACTTAAGGCCCTTTCACATCACCATATCTGTGCGGTACTGCACTAGCTGCATGAACAGACTTTGCAGGACGAGTTCATTTTTGGTTAATTTGATTCAGTTCAGTTTAGCGATATTTATGGCCCTGCAACTGAACGGAATTGAAAAATTGAAATAGTTTTGAACAAAAATTGGTTGCTGCAATGAGTTGCTACCTGTTGCAAGTCTTTGATGTCGCCATGACTGAACGTTCACTTTAGTTCAGCTCAGTCATGGCAATGTGTATGAGCTGTTAGAGGTCAGATTGCAAAAATCTAGTGAAACAGGTATTTGGTTGACTGTGTAGCTGGTGGCGACGTGTACGTATGGGACATGCAACAACGGACATGTTGTCATAAGTTTGTTGACGACGGTTGTGGCATTCGTGGAACAAGTCTTGCAGTGTCTTCAGGAAATCAGTACCTTGCTGCCGGGTATCGTTGCACTTCCTTTGTTTCACTGCTTACGTAGTTCATCGCTTGTAATGATGCTTGTCGGCTTTAAACTATTTGACACCTGCATGTTTGGGAAAAGTACAAGGAGAGAGGCAACATGTGAAGAAGGTTATATCCTTTACGAAGGAAAGTAAGCAGAAAGAAATTGCATGTGGTCTGAATAATTTCGAGAATCAAAATTGAACTTTTCGAAATGCTTGGCAGATGGTCAAAGAAAGGCAGGTTCGAACTGCTTGAAGGAACTTGTCAGGTAGGCTGCTCCTGGGTAAAAAAGGGATTATACATATATCGAGAAATGCCTGGAAGTTTGATGAATGTAGAAAAAATGAAGCAAAGTTTCATCTGGTGTAATGTAGGGACCTGTGGACTGTATTTAGATATTCGAAGCTGTTGTTGCACTGAAAAAAATGAAAGAATAAAGCTCCAGGCTTATCAGGGCTAGTAGCAGAAATGATACACAAGCCACAGGAGTGTTGGAATTCAGTGGCTAACAGATCTGTGGAATTGTATCATGATGGAGGGATGTATACCAGACATAGAAATCAAGTTGTGGTATTTCCAATTTACAAAGATAAGGGTGACTTCATGGAGTATGGTTCATACAGAGGAATCACATAGCTGGAACTCATCCAAATTGAAATCCCATACCAACGAGACAATTTAATGGACGTTTTCTAGTTAACGTGGGTTAGTTGGTTCTGTTATTTGCAAATGTCACCGAATTTCCTTTTTGATATGAACCAGGGAGTTAGTGGCTCACCAGACCTCATTGACTGTTCTACCAAATCTTCACTCCACTCTTGTTTCCTCTGTGCTACGTCGCATACACTGGTTGCGAGTGACATCTTCCATTAAATATAAACTTGCAGGCATCAGATGTAAATCGCTGTGAGTTCCACAATCCATCCATCTGCACTTGTTACTCGAGTAATACCAACCAGTTTCATCTCTCATTCAGATGACCAGAATTTGCTGGCTGTACCTTTAACGATTGACTTTGGCAGATGTGCCTTCAGCTATTCCACATCTTTCATAATGGAATGACTTACCCATATTAATCTTGTCTGTCCAAACTTTTGAATTTTTTCAAATTATACCTAAAAACCTATCTTTTACGGTGTTAACATGTACTGTCCCTTTACCACCTTACGACCACCCGTGCACCTGAGATTCAGGCCTTTGTGCTCAACTGTTGTGCATGTTATAAATGTATCTATGCATGTATGTTTGTATTATGTATGTACATATACATACATACATACAAACAAATTTACATAGTGCCAAAGTCGTGGAAACGAATCACTGCGCTGGCACAGGGTGAACTAGACAGTAAAAGCAGACTGGAAGAAGTGTGACTTTAGTTGATGCTTGAACGTTGAGTCTTAGTTTGATCATTTGTTAATCAGCATGTAATCGCTTGATAGAGGAGTCATGATATGTGATATGCACGCATCTGTGTCTCTGTTTTAGGTCTGATAGCGGTGTCGTCAACGTTTATGACATGTCATCTTGTCTGCAGAATAAATATCCACAGCCATTGAAAGCATTTCCAAACTTAACAACAGCTTGCACCAGCCTCAGATTCAATTCTACTGACGAGATACTCGCAGTCGCATCCAACATGCAGGAAAAAGCTGTCAAACTGGTATTGTTGTTTGTAAATAATTATTTATGATTTTTGTTCTGTGTTAACAATACGTCACACAGTACTATGTCTTTGGCATTTATGACAAGGTAATGCGCACATATTACCACACTTGTTGATTGCTGGAAATTTCACAGCTGTAGTTTCACCGCTGAATATTTCTAGAATGCATTCGTATTTATGGGGCAGTTTTGGCATCGTATTGGGTTAATGCAATGGTGAATAACTGTGGATGTGATCTGCTGCTCAGTCCAACTCGTTGTGTATAATAGTACTAGCATTAGTCCTGCATTCTCCTGGATAGAAACAGTTGTATAGTAGTTGCTATGGTCATTATGGCTAGCAAATTGGACTTGGCTAGCTTCACCGGTCAAAAATAATGACTCCCTCCCCTCCAGTAGACAGCTCTGGTGCTTGTCTGGAGGATAAGTGGGAAGGTAATCAGAACTGTTCTGTGCTGTGTTGTGTACAACAGTTGTGCACAATGATATGCATACATGTGAGCAGTTCTTACATTTTTGAATGTAGGTTACATTTTTCTGTGTGTGTTTATTTCGGTTTTATCTTTTGTGTGTTCTTTCATGTTAGCTTAGGTCAGTTTATTCCTGTGTTGATTGCTTTTGTTGTGTTGGGTTTAGTTTCTTTAGTACTAAGCCAAGAGATTGGCTGGGAAGAAGGTCTCCAAAATGACCTATATTATGTCGGGTGGCATGTAAAACTTTAAGTCAGTCAGTCCAGAAATAATGAGGGTCCCTAAATTTAGTGGATTATGATGTGACCCTGATCGTTTGCTGTTCTGGAGTAGTGTATTATCTGTTGTTCTTGTTTTTAGGTCGATTCTTCGACAGAGTCGACCTAATAAAGCCGGTCTCTAATGTCCGTCCATACGTACGTGCGTACATACGTCCGTCCGTTCACAAAAGTTTCTTTAATTTCAGTAAAATTTGGCACGTAGGTAGAGGTCGACGAGTGATGCACGATGGTATGCAGTATGACCCAATCCAAAGTCAAGGTCACGAGCCCTTCAAAGTTGGAAGTCTCGTCGTTTTCAAAGGCTATCTTTTCCCCATTTACAATGGGAGCTGGCAATTGACCACGGGTTCTTAAACTAGGGCACAATATCTAAATTTGATCAGGCTGGATTTTTGATATTCAGCCTAGTTTTTGTGTCATGTGACTTTGAAGTTGGCACAAATGTCAGTTGCGAAGAGTTTACCATCAGTCCCCATACGGGGCTAATTTATTTAAATTTTGGAATCCCTTTCTATTTTTGGAATGGCAGAAGCTAGGCACTTCCTGCGGTGCATTGATGCTGTTGCTTTGGCAACAGGAATGGCTTCTGTCTTGTAAAATACCAGATGCATGAATCTCAGAAATTCATTTATGGGATATGTGGCCTAACCTGGAGTTGTGAATCAAATAAGGTGCCACCATCCATACCCTTGCCCTTAACTTCACAAGATGCCGAGCAATTGTCACAGTTATTTCACTTTCAGACTCGGCTGTAAATATATAGAGAAGGCGATATGAAACATCCATCCACACATTAAATGTATGGCTACCCCACATTGTGAAATATTTGGCAGTTGTTTACTAACTGTAGCAGATGGTCCAGTTTTTTTACCATCCTCGTACCATGCTTTTGGTTTATTTTTAACTGGCTAGTCTTTTTAGGAATTCTACTTGTGTAACGTCGCGTATCATGCATTGTATGTGTCGATTGTTGTGTTTTTAGGCACATATGCGTACACTGACGATGTTTTCAAACTTTCCTGACCGTTTTGATAACATGCGTATACCATTCTGTCTGGACTTGTCACTGCACAGTGGATATCTGACAGTCGGCACTCACTCTGGTCGCGCACTTCTTTATCGGTATGCATCTGCAGTGGTGTTTTGCCCATTTTTTGATCACGAAAAAAATGGCAATGTCTGTGGCTTTTTGTCAGAACACAGAATTGTCTGCAATAATAAGACTAGCTTCACCCAAAATATACATTCTGTGTGTAGTGTTGGAATGACTCGACCAGTCTGATAAAAGCTTTTTTACTGTCTATAATTGCCATGATCTGCATGAAGCAGTTCTGTTGATCAGATGCACCAAATGCTGACAGTCTTCATACCATATTTGACTACCCTATTATTGTCTGTTATACAATTCCGTTGTTCATGTTATGTGATGTCTAAACTTTGCATCTTCTGGTCATTTTCACAAAAAAAGTGATTGAATAAAATTGTATATTGCTTTTGCAAAGTTTTTGTGCATTTAAGTAATGACATCAGATATAATTATAAAAACAAAACTGGCTTCATTTTCTCTTTGTTATATTAGTCATTCCTTTCAAATGGCAAATACGAAACATTTTACCCACAGATTTAATGCACAGTAGCTAGCCATTGCGTTTATGTCAGTCAGTAGCCTTTCATAAATGTGAAAGCTAGCAGAGTTGAGTTAACCGACAGGCCTCAAACTGGCACTATCATGTTGTATGTTTGTGTTTATTGTTTGTAGGTTGAAACATTATGCTGCATATTGAGTTTGTGTTCAATGCTGTCCGGCGCATTAACCGTCTTGCCTTAATTTAAGTATTTGAATTGATGACTATGAAGAAGCTGACGTTTACTGAAAATTATGACAGCGACACACCGTGTAAATACATCAATGATGTAATACTGTCTGACTCCTTGGTGCTTTGATGCTATCGACTGAGTGACAGAGGATCATAAGATCGGCGCTGCCAACAGTCAGTCAGGGATGACTTTCATCTTTTAAAATTTTATCACTCCCACAGCAAGCTTAAGATTTTTCCTTCGAGGCTTTTTGGCAACTTTGCAAAATGTATGATGACTGCGGAGACTACAGGGTGGGCCAAAAAACTACACACCCATCTTTTTCACTGTGATGGTGTTGATAACAATAAATATGTGAAAAATAATCTGTGGTTTTATTGATATTTTAAGATAATCATGAACAGTGGTCTGTAGTCGAGTTTTTTGACTGTTATAATGTTACATATTCTATATTATAGACTGCTACAATGTGTAAAATGACTTTGCTTAAAAAATCATGGCTACTGTTTCTAAACATTTAAGTCTGTTCCTACGTCACACCACTTTTACAGCAAATTTCTTCCAAATTTTCTTAGCGCCCCACTCTTTTTCTGTTTTAAAGTTTGAAATTAGTATTTTATTATCTTTACTGATTGTACCAGTGTCTCAGGCTCCCAGCTTGGCATCGAGTATGACGCCGTGCGTAGAATATTTAACGGATAGAATATTTAATAAGAGTTTAAAATATTATGTGCTTGTGAGATACGTGTCACACTCAGATCTGACAACACGTTGTTTGGCACAGAATGTAGCACAATTTGTTGAGAAACAGTACATATGCATTTTTGGCTCACCCTGTAGGTTAGTTGAACAAAATGCGCGTTCTGATTCGAGCAACGTGAGATTCCATTGAAGCTGCGAAACGTTAGTAGTGTTTGTACTTTGCGTCTCCGTATGTATGCACCAGAACCGACGAGATGGGGAGTGGAGATGTTTTTCTCTCTCGCAAACTGCTAGGCGAAAATCGCTGCAGGACTGCGCGCACTTGTTCCACTCACAAGCTCTGTGTCCTTTAAACTCGTTGGTCTAATTAGCACGTGATCTACATACTTCTCCAAGAAATAACTAGATGGCTGTATTGTGTGGAAAGCCCACAATACAGAAGAAGAGCCTATGATGGAAATACTGTACGGGGCAAACAACGGTGTTCACGCGTTAGGCTATATAACTCCGCCGAAAGTGAACCGATTTGGATGAAATCTGGAGCTTTGTGAGCACATTGTTGGGGGCTGGCCCTGACCGATTTTGGGCGCGATCCGTGCAGCAGCGACAGTTGAGAGGCGGCCGAAATGTTTTTGGTCAGGTAAAAAACGCACGACCATTTCACCGATTTCCCGTCGGGCAAATTTTACGACATTTGAACACAACAACGTCGATCGGTGAGGCGGTGAAAACTTTTGGAACAGAATTTTGAAAATTTAACCATAAGGGTTCGTTTTTCCAGAAAACGCAAAAATTGCTCAAAATTTCAAGGTCTTGCGACTTTAGGTCTTCATAACTCTCAACGATTACAGATCGCCGGAAATTTGCTACCAAACTGACTTATACGGGATGTCTAGTGCCATTTCTACCTTTAGAATCAATTCAAAGTCTTTACCCTGGGATGTACGTTTCGTACAAGAAAGGTACATCGTCGAATGCAGGAAGTAAACAGCTTGTGCGTCAGTTCATAAGTAAACAGTTGTGTCACCTGTCGAGTACGTACGCCGGTGAGAAACGCTCTCTTCGAGCCTATATTGCAGTGTGTCCCCAGATACACTGCAGACCGTCTAGTTTGAACTGTATTCGGCTTGACACTGGCAGCCAGTGGAGGCGCTTCAGGAGAGCTGGCGCCTGCGTCCGAGGAGACACGCCACACAGAAGTCTGTCTGCAGCATCTTGCACTCGTTGAAGACGACGAAGTATCGTTTCCAAGCATGCAAACAAACAGGCTGTTGCAGTAATGGTCTCGCATCTCTGGCGTTGGGTGCTAAGTCTGATACTGTAGTCAGTTGTGCGAAAGTAGGCCTAATGTTATCGTCGTCACAACATCTTATCACAACAACAACAGCCGGATGTGCAGCTATTGTCTCGCTTTTGTTGAGTCTGATGGCGTCATCACATCACAATGACTGCTGCTGCACGCGCAGTTTGTCAGGTCACTCGTTGGGGGCAGAATTCGTGGTCTGACTGTTGGGGAGCGCCGTCAGGGCCGGGGGCCCATGACCGCCCATCGTTATCGATGCTTCATTGCTGATCTTTTATTAATGGTCTAAGGGCGTTCGCCAGATCTCAGCAACTATTGGTTGATTACGTTAACGTAATACATCGATTGAAAGCTCTGAGCGGCAGCAGTATTGAGGCGGAGTTCGTTACGAGATCGAGATCTGTATTTAGACTTGTACCGTTTTCGATATATTAGGCCTATCATTCATTTGCCAAAATAACGTTTAAGAGGTCACCTGATCCTGAACACACTCAGTTCGCGGGTAATCTGTATCGTGCATCTATCGTGCCAACTCTGAACTAAGCCGATTTTTTTCTGCTTTTTGCGACAGTTCGTCAACCGTCGCAAGTGTTTTCAACTTAATTAGTTTAACTGTCGCAAGTTCATGACACTTAGCGCTCGCGTATGTTTACAAAACGTTGGCCGTTTATGACGGCGTTATCAGAGCGTCGCACGATTCATCTACGACAACTGAGACTTGTCTTTTACGTTTTTGAAATAATCGCAAACGGACAGCACCGTCGCAGCATGCCATCGTATGTAAGATCACTACTGTTGTGTTATTTTAAAAACACGTCTGACTTTGTTGCTTCTGAAATGAACTTTCACTTTAACAGTGGCGGCTAAGCCCGGAGTCTGGGGGTCAGCTGACCCCCAGTGTTAGAGGTGTGGGTCAAGGCTATATCTCTGACCTCCCAATTATTCATGACAGGTCGTAACATTTTCTTACCTGAAACGAACCAAAATGCAGGATTTTTACCAAAATTTTCCAAACATTTTCCGGACCCATGCGGCGGGAGGAGGTCACCCAACGCACCCTCCCCCGTCCCAGCCCATGGGCCATATATGCTTTCTGACCCTTGACCCCAATATTTTCGACGCTCCGCCGCCACTGCACTTTAAAATAGGCTCGTGTCATTTCACGTTTTAGTTTCTTGTTACTATTTGTGTAAAAGTGTGATAGATGCCAACACTTGGAAGGGCCTTTCACTAAAAGCCTTGAAGTCTGAGAGTGCGACCGGTAATGTCAATCAACTGACGACGGACAGCTGTTTAGCGACAACAAATTACGTTCGCTGCTTTTCCTCGCAGTATCGGCGGCTAAACCGTGCGTTTTGCGGCGTAGTTGCACCGTTCACTCAACGTCTTTAGTGAGAAATGAAGTCACGTGACGCCGCGTTGTATAGGAAGCAGCTGGCGGGAATCAGCGGAACTAAAAAGACGTCGACTAAAATTGGTGCCACGTGCGGCATTCCCAAAATTCCGGGTGGCCAGCTGGTCCACACGCCTGTTACACGTCCGTTACGTTGTCAGAAGTCGTTCTCATTGAAGTGTCTTTGATATAATATATTATGCATATGATCGAGTTAATTTTCAGTATCGGCGACCTCTGACTTACAGCACTAGCCTACCACCCATTGGGAATCGGGTGCCTAGGTTGCAGACACTCGTGTGCCAGGAGGACCCTGTTTTACATTTCATTCACTAAGTAATTAAGTAAAACGAAAATGAGATGAAATGTACTAGTAATAATTGGTTCAACGGTTTGCGTGTACCAAACTGTTTTATAAATAGGCTCATCGCAAAACAGCATCGCTACCTAAAATCGATCGACGAACTTTGTGAAAATGAAAAGTGCTTTATAGAAACTGATAACAGATACCAATACAGACAAAATTAGTGGTATTTTATACAATTATGGCGGAAAACGAGTACGAATTACCCCCATTTTAAACAGAGTAATAAATTTTGGACCAGATGCAGGTCACTGATCACAGATTTCCAGTCTCAGCTGGCCAGCATGACACACTGACGCATGTTGCGCAGTTGTGCACGAACGACCTTTATTTTTGTTGTTACGGTACGTCAGTACGGGCAGCGATGTTGTTGTTTATCGTCGAAGAATTGCGGAAGAACGAGAAATTGAGCTGTTAAGCATCAGAAAAACATTATTGCCGCGTTTCACGTGACATTTGTATTTCATTGTGCATCCCACTTTTGTGCTAGTTGCGTTTGACAACTGGTTAATAAACGAAAATACTACTACTACTATTCGTTATCATGTCATCACTCAAAATCTAATAGTAATAGCTACATGTATAGCAGTCTGGATTGGCTTTGAATTTATTTTAGTTGAAAGCAAATTAATCGCGGTGCAATATCAGTCCGATGCACCGCTACGTATCTTTACTGCAGCTTAGTCTGTTTTAAAAAGTTAACAAAAAAATTAAATCGCTATCAGCCTAGCTGCTAACGGACTGAAGATGAACTTATGAACGTTTTATAGAGAAGCGGGTAAGCTTTGTCTACGTAGAACGTAGCGGTGCATGAATGTACGAACGGATCGTCGATTGTAAGCAGGTTTTATTTGTTACGTTCTATTCGCGCTGCAAATGATTTCCACACGACAGGCCTAGAATGCGAAGCGGACGCGGTGTCGGCATGTATAGGCGGATAATTGGTGGCGGCAAGTCCGCTGCAAAAACGGCCAGCCGTCAATCATACTTGTGCTCGGTCAGTCTCTCGTGACGACAGATCTAGCTGGTGATGACAGCTCACCTGCTGCTGCTACTGCGGCTGTTTGCCCAACTTTGCCGCGCTCAATTTTGACTCCGTTCTTATACACACATCACGTAGTATAATTAGCGCCACGGAAGTCTTTTGACATTCTGGCGCTTTACAAATCGGATTATTATTATTATCCGACATGTGCGATTAGTCAGTACCAAAATATTATTAATGTTAAAAAAAACTTAACAGTTTAAAACTATTTGTAAGGACGACAGTGGCTATGTCGCACAACTAAAACAGCAAAAATCAAACAGAAAAGGTGATATTACTTATCAGCACATCGCCATAGAGTCAATGTGCTAACAAGTAATATCACCTTTTCTGTTTGATTTTTGCTGTTTTAGTTGTGCGACATAGCCACTGT
>Ga0209780_1001443_pt1 | contig 15654 bp, 9 predicted proteins | sample WorMetexBAHAMAS2_FD_187384 | JGI IMG/M metagenome (GOLD analysis project Ga0209780, IMG submission 187384) | Marine gutless worms symbiont microbial communities from Max Planck institute for Marine Microbiology, Germany - Inanidrilus exumae... | ecosystem: Host-associated > Annelida > Digestive... | reverse complement strand
CATTGTGATAGTAATCCGTATGCAAAACCATAAATGCAATGAAGTGGAGAATGCTTTTCAGATTTTTAAAGTGAGTTGCCTTGTAAGGGTGTACACAGATTCACATCACAATGTTCATAACAAAATGATTTTTGCTGTTTCCTACGTGTGATAAATAACTAGACCCTTACACTTAAGTGTTAAACTGATGATCAGTTTTTGTTATTAATTTACAGGTAAAACTGTGTGATCCATGCCTGAGCGCTTTGAGATATACACAATATATAAAAGGCGCTATATAAATACTTTTCCTTTCCTTTCCTTCCTTCACACATAGAATCCTCTGAATTATTGGGTCTACAAGCCACACGACACTGCACCTTTCATTAGGTAGAGAAGTATTGTTGTCGTAATTCTGACTACAGAGATAATACTTGCAGTGTGTTGTTGTAAGGCTCGTGAGATTCCCGGCATCAAGATCTTCAACTTCTCATCTTCACTGTACTACGCCAGCGCCAGTCACTTTGTTAAGCAGTTGTACAAGCAGACAGACTGTAATCCAGAACACATTAGCGAGCAGCGTGCGCAGCTGCAGCGGCGCCAGGCCGAGCTTGCGAGGAAACACAAGAAAGTGGATTCAGTTGCAGTGAATAGGAAGAAATGTCTGAAGTTCACTGCCGATCATGACGACCGCATGTTCACGGTGATGTGCCGACGTTTATTTGTTGGTTGGTTTATTGTTGACTGAAGTATCTACGTGTTCCTTTGACAGCGTTGCTTCAGTGACAGTAATGGCGTCTGTGCCACTCACCTCCAAACGTTCTCTTCTGAAGCAGGTTTGAGAAGAAAACCAAGGAATATGCTGCTGGCCTGGGTTCACCTGGAAAACGGACTGAACGAGTGTATACTGAGTGGACTGTCGCCTGGTCAACAGTGTGATTTAAGTTCTGGGTATTTTTTTCAGTTTAAGTTTCAGTTAAGTTATCTGTATAAATTTTTCAGTTTACAGTTTTGTTTCAGTTTTTATAAATTTTCCAGTTTCAGTTACAGTTAGTAATTAGGTTTGCCTAATAGCCGTTATAGTGCAGAGGAACTGCGGATTGTGTGGAACTGTTTGACTGCAGACAGAAGCGTCTTGCATACTTCCTTCAAACTCAGTTCAAGTGTGTGTGTGTGTATGTGTAGGCGTATACATCGTCATTGTGTACATGGCATCTTGACGTACAACTTCGGCGATGGTTGCACAACAAAAAAAATTAAATAATTGTTATTCAGTTTCATTTGATAATTTTCTGTTTCCATTTCTTTTTTATTTTTTTGTTTCCGTTATCGTTAACGGAATTAAATTATCACCATTGACAGAATGAATCCGCTTCCGTTACTGCTAACTCAAATCACAACGCTGGTAAACTAGGTCATACATCACTCATAGTAATACCTTGCCTTGGAAAGCAAGCTGTGCATTATGATTAGGGCTGTAAAATTTTGGCAGTCGAAAATTGGAAAATTCGTGGTCCACTCGCAGCAAAAAATGCAAAATTCACGGAGAAGCTGCGACAGCAATTATAGCAAAACAAAAGAGCCAAATCTGTCTTTCAGATATAAAACTAAGGCACTGTTGTCTCTTTCAATAACAAACCTGTCAAATAAAGCATTAACTGAGTTAAGTCAAAATTGTCAGTGAGCGAGTAACTTCAACTTAGTCAGTACATTTCACTCAGTTTTATGTGGAATTGTATGAAATAAATAAAGTCGTATAAGATAAATTATTATATATTTGTGTCTTTTCTACGTTGTATTTTGTAGTCTGTGCTGCTGTTTAGATGTTAATGGATACAAGTAGTCAAATTTGTGGTATTTCACGTAGAGATGCATTGATAATCGGCCGATAATCGGATAACGATCGGAGCCTACTTAAATAATTTAAATAAGACCACAAAATAAATCTTTTGTATTAATCGGTAATCGGCTGATAATCGATCAATTGTTAGTCGCCAATTATTAGCCGACCGATAATAGGCCAGTGCCATATCGGTGCATCTCTAATTTTACGGCAAAATGCAAGAATTTGCAGTGGTAGCGGTAGGTCAAATTCGCAAATTGGGCGAACCTTGAGATGGCCGCGAAAAATTACAGCCTAAATTGCGATCATTGCAAGTGACATCAGGACGCTCTTCTTGCCAGATTTGCTTCCGTTCTCCTTGCCAACTCACCTACAGATGTGGTGATTAATGTGTGATATAAACTGTGTCCGTTGCTGATACCTTGATTAGCAGCATCAAGGTGTCAGCCGCACTGACGTGAGAGCTGAAGCAGACAGATGTGGCTAAGTCCCCTGGCTAGGCGCTGAAGAAGTATCAGTCAGGTGACCAGGCGCTGAAGAAGTGTTGATCAGGGCTGGCACTGAATAAGTGCCAGTCCAGGCTTAGCCAAGCTGCTCACGCCTACTGTTCCTTCCTCCACCCTACACAATGTGCACATACACCGCACACGCATACTAATTCCCCTCCTCTCCCTGGGCTGGCGCATTGGACTGATGTAAAGGTCTCATCACTGGTGTACAGAGTAGGCTGGACCTTTGCCCGCAAAGAACGAATGAACGAACGATCCCCGTGTGTGGAACTTCGTGCCGTCATATCTGTGACAGGACTTGAGCTACAGACATTTCAAGCAGTCACTGAAAGGACACATGTTTAGGTTGTAGACGACCACGGCACATTGTGACTGTTGTTTTCGTGCGCCTTATAAGCTCACTTACTTACTTACTTACTTACTTACACATACAAAGGTGTGTGAAAGTCGTATGAATACTGCGTCAGGTAATGAATCTGTTCTACTTACTACGTACGTGTCATTGTCATCATTGCTGTGATGTAGGATCAAGAATCCACGGTTGCTGTGGATACAGCAGCAGTGGATGCGGGAGATGACGTGGAACATAATGCTGATGATACAGTGAAACCAAACATTCATTGTATTGTTATTGATTGCTCATCAATGACTTTCATTGACTATGTTGGCGTTACAGTCATTCTGCAGGTACCAGCCATCACTGTTAGCAACTGAAATAATTATGTCAATTTTTCTGATTGTTACTTCACTAGCGGGAGCGGTGGCGAAGTATTGTAATGAGCATGTCTGTGTGTGTCTTTGTCTGTATGTGTGTGTGGGTCTGTGTGTGTGTGTCTGTCTGTCCACGAGCATATCTCGCAAACCACACGCGCAATCTTCACCAAATTTTTTGAAAATGAAGCCCGTCGCCGTGGCTCGGTCCTCCTCCGGCAGGTGATGAAATCCCAAAGGGAAGGGGCAATTTAGGGGGTTTTCTTCCCCATTGACAATGCATTGGGTCCCAAATGCTATGCTTTAGCATAGCATTTGGGACCCATACAAAGAACGGCTGAACCGATCGAGATAACGTTTGGGATGAAGACTCAGGTGGGCGAAGGAACCATGTATTAGATGGGGTGCAGATCCCCCAAGGGAAAGGGCAATTTTTGGGGTTGTCCGGACCATTCAAAAGCATTGGCAATCTTCGCTGCAGTCGTTGCTTTAGTGTCATGGTTGCGTTTGCTACAAAAGGTATCATTCAATCACCAATAACGTCATGCAGCAGAAGGGATCATTCAGTATGCCAGGATAGCGCAAATAGTATTCTGAAAATTTCCGGGTGCAGGCGATGCGGCTTATTGGCCGCGAAGGGGGTGGTGGCATTGTACAGCGCGGGCGAGTTCTATCTAGCCTTGTTGTTTGTAGGTTTTATCAGGTACATTCATAACGAAGAAAGCTTTAAATCATGGTTGGGTGAATAGATGGTTAGAGATGTGTGCTGTATTGCCGTGGCTGTGGTGTAGAACAACATCAGTGGACTGTGTGACTGGCTTGAGCAGTAATGCTGAGATAAGAGTTTGATGTATAGTACAGTAGAATTTCATACTTACGATGCTGTATAATAGCTGTGGTGTCGATATAGTGTAGTAACACCAATGATAAGAACTTTATTGTCTCATCCATTATCCAAATACTGCAGTTGCCGTTAGCGAACTCCATGGGCAGTAAAACTTCACTCGACGAAAATCCTCCAGTTTTTAACTCCGAGTGCCAGCTAGCATAGGTTGACCTATATAGTGGGAAGGAGTTTGAACAAGTTTGAACTCGGAAATTCCGACTTCCGAGCAGTCTGGAACACGGCAATAGTCCTTTGTTATAGCTGAGCTTCTTGTAACACTAGAAGCCCAAATGTATCAATGGTCAACTTCTTATGATTTAATAACAAAAAGCAGTTAAAAACTAGATTTCAACTGTTATATTTCAACTGTTACTGACATTAGCAGTGTATAGATGCTACTGACCTGTTATTCGTCAGTATTATGCTGTGCAGGTGATAAAAGATTACAATGATATTGGTGTTACCGTCTTCTTTGCATGCTGCAGAGGTTTGTTATTTTGACTTTTCATTTGTCAGTTGCTTAGTTTGCTACCAGCAGCTGAAATTTTTGTGTATTGCTGAAGGTATGGATGTATGTTTTCACATTTTCAAGAACGAATCGATGTTATTGTCTGCTGAAATACGTTGAAATGTGACTGCAGAGCAAGTGTTTGACAAGCTGTGGACACAGAGCAGATTCTGCGAGTCTGAGACTGACTTGATCTATCTTGACGTTCATGACGCCGTTCTTGCCGCAGTGAAACGTGACGCTATGCTATGTCAACAGGTGCCTGCTTCAGTGCATGATATTGATGATGATGATGATGATGATGATGATGAACAGGTAAAGGTAAAGTTCTCCCATACCCGTTACCGAGCGTTGGGCCTGGAGCTGATTACAGGCAAGTCAGCCCGCAGGTGACTTGAAGCCATCCACCCGGCGGTAGGCTGCCATTACTTTCTGCCAGGCCTGCGGTTACCTTCCCAGCCGAAGAGCGCCAGCGCCCATCGCCGGTACCAAATTATACTGCTTGGTGACAGAGGCACATGCGTGTGAGCAGCTTGCCCAAAGCTGTTACCTGGAAGTGGACCGGCTGAGATTCGAACCCGCGACCTCCATGATCGCGAGCGAATGCTCTACCATTAAGCCACATGATGATGATAATAATAATGGTGATGGTGATGATGATGATGCGAGTGACATCGTGTGCTTGGAGTATGATGTTACCACTAGTTACTCAGTTAGCAGTGTCAATAAACACAGATCTGCCGTTATGATGCAATACTTGCATGGTTGTTTAAGTGGATGTTTTTGCCTTTTATGTTAACAGTTAAGCATATTGTCATATTGTGCTGTATATCAGCTCTCAGTCGATGGCAGTAGACCTCTGGGTTCTGTGCTGAATGCGAATTTGAACAGTAACATTATGACCATACTTGATGAGCAGACCATGCCAAACTGCAGTTCAGGCACTCATCTTGACACACAAGAGGTACTACTACTAATGTCTCTCTCCATTATTGCTATTACTTTGCCCCCAATCGGGGTGCAAAGTATTGTAGTCAGCATGACTGTATGTCTGTCTGTTTGTCTGTTTGTGTATGTGTCTGCTCGCATGTCTCAGAAACCACACGTATAAATATATACTAATTACAATCATCAGCTAATGACTTGTCACATGTACACTCACACTGGTGTTGTCGTTGCTGTGGTGTGCAACAGACCAACGGACCTCAGGCTAACTTGAGCAATAATGCTGACAGCGGGTTTAATGAGTATCCAACAGCTGGCAATGAACCAAGCAGTGACATGTCACTAGAGGTATCATGCCTTTCCATCAGTTAATTTTGTGTTAAGTGTAATGTTTGCTATGGTACGGTAACGATTTTATGCCGCACTCTCATATGTGTTTTTCATTTATGTCTGATTTGAGTCATGTCTTCAGTAGGTGCTTAGAGGTTACGTTTACTAAGATAAAATGAGTTAATGAGTTAACAACATAATTACACTAGTGACATTCGTGGAATATTGTATAATTTTTATGGACTGTAGTTGAGTTGAACCTTAAATAGGTGCAGTTTAGATTGGTTCATTTGAGTAGGTGAGATCTCCAGTAATGGTTTGTTGATGGATGCAAATTACACAGCAATTACAGCAACTTGCGATGTCTGGATTGCCTTTTGGCTCACGTTTGGCAATTATTGTGTCAGCTATTCAGTTTTTGCACACGATGGCTGTGTAAATTGTTAACATAAATGCCCCTGCGTTATTATGTACAGATCATTAACATGAGAGCGTATTGATTATTTGCTGTGTGTCATAGCTGCATAACAACCTTGGGAAAGTTGTTCACACCTATGTGCCTCTTTCACCAAGAAGTATAACTTGATACCGGCCAAGGGACGGTGATGCTCTGCGGCTGGGAAGGTAACCGCAGGCCTGGTGGAAAGTCATCACAGCCTATCGCCGGGTGGATGACTCATAGTCACCTGCAGGCTGACTGCCTGTACACCGGAATCAGTTCTGGGCCCAACGCTCGGTAACGAATATGGGAAGCCTTTACCTTTTTTATCCACACATGCCGATAGGCAAGGTGCGGTTATATCGGTTACTGTTTGTTTGTAATTTTGTGTGTTAGTATGGTTACGGATTTCTCTTCCGGTGTCAAATTTTGCACGGTGGTTCATCGGCGTTTTGGGCAGGGAATCTCCCATTTTGGGGAACTTAGCTCCCTCAGAAGCCCAAAATCGAACGAATTGACCAGCCACCCGGAGAAGACCCACCATAAACGTCGTGCTAGAGATGTGCTGTTTGTGGAATATCTTGCAGTGTGTGGATGTAGGTCGGCATGTGTGGATATACCGGTAGGTCAGTCCTCACTGACGCACTTGTTTGTGTCATAACTCACTGATCAGAGATGATTATTCTGGTGGGAAAATTTCTCACAATAGTCATAGAATAAGTCTAGCTTGAAATATTCACTCCACTACTACCTGCCTGTTCACTCTTGCACAGTTATTTAGGTTTACGTTTGAGTGCACAACATGACCAAGTTGTGTGGAGATGTGTTGAGTTGAGTGGTCTCATTTATGTCAGTTTAAGTTTGTTAGCTGAGATCTTGCTACACAGTAGTGTGAATCATTAGTTGTTGTGGTGTACAACAGTTGACGGACTTCAAAGAGATTTTCGATTCATTGCTGAATGCTAACTTGAACAGTAACACTCAGAGCGCCACGGCTGAGTCACAAGAGGTACCATCTTCCTCCTTTGTTATCATGGGCCACGTCTCATTCTCTGTACGTCTGTTCTTACTTGAGATCTAATAAGCTCAAAATTGACAGGAAGATGGCTTTATCACATTTATCTTACAGTCTGATTTCATTGTCAGATGGTGATATGTCAGTAGTCCGACACTGCATGTGTCATAAGTTGTAAATCTTACGAACCTCAGTCTTGGTGAAAGTATTGAAGGCATCAAATGTCATAGCACATGAGCATTTAAAGCCAGTCAAAGGTCGAGCTCACGCAGTCTCATTTTGACTGTGCATCTTCTGCAGTTTGTGTATTGTTATTGATTAACTGTGGATGTTTTCACGTTTGTTTTGTGTTGCACTATCCCAGGTCATGTGCTGCTTTTGCTAACAATAACGTTTGAGACGAGGTGGAATGTTTTGCTCGTACTAGTACACCGAGCAAACATAAAGGGATCAGTTCCTCTTCCGTCACAAGTCCGGCAGTGGATCGAGAAAGGGTGTGTCGAGTGGTGATTGGTGTCGGTAATTTCCTGAAGTGCTAAGGACATCCGGCCCATAGAAACCTGCGCCACTTATTTTCAAAGGTTCTGTACTCGAACAAGTGGAGGAAGAAAATCAAGGGACACCTGGCTACCACTAATGTGAGGTCATCTGGAAAATGACGGACGTGGTGCAGTATTTGCTGCAAGTGTATGTAGCATTACGTGACTTGCAAGTAAATAGTGAATTGTGTGTGGCTTGCAGGACAAATGCTGAAGATCAAAACTCAACAACTGTGTTGAGTGTGTGAAAATATTACCCCACATACCTTCACACACACTCTTTGTTACCGGCTGTGGAAAATTCTCAGATGTTTGTGATCAACGTACCCGTACCAGCTCCCTATTTACAAGAAAACCAGATGTGGTTGTGGTTTTATACCATACTTTTTTGTGCCTTCACCCAACAATGTTGGCAAATGCATTGTGTTTTCAAGCTGTCCATCCGTTCATTTGTTTCTTCGTTCATCCGGACAAATATTGTTATATTGTCGGTACCACCATATCTTATAACGCCTTGAACAATTTTGTTAAAACTGACAGGGAATATTTACTAGCCCCTACTGCTGACCTGATTAGATGCTGCAGGTCAAGGGTTAGGGTCAAAGCAGGTCGTCGAGGTGGTGAAGACATCGATGCCGGGGTGTTGAAGTCCATCTTCTAGTTCCAGAAAGCTCTTCGTTCTTGTGAATTGGTTTTTATGATGTTGTGTTACATTTGGACATCATCGGTACTTATTGTTGTTATGGGCTACGAGCTTTAATGCAGTTGCTGTGTATTGTTTTTAATGTGCGACGTTATCCTAGTACATTATATATGCTGTGTCATGTGTACGTCAGTTTGTCTGTCTGTCCCTCTGTCTGTCTTTCACACCACCAAAACTGCCAAATGTAGGATCGTGCAAGCAACTTTGCATGATAGCCCAGAGATTCTAGTTTTCTGGTGCCAAAGATCTCAGCAAAATTCCTATGGAGTCATGCCTAATGGGGGCACCAATACAGGTGGGGTGGGTTAAATTAGCGGTTTTTGACCAATATCTTGCTGTATCTTAGAAACGGAGCAAGATATGGATATAGTTACTATGGATGGCTAATAGGAAATTGTATGCACTGTATCGAATAGTGCTATTTAGAAATACCTTGAGTGACCCCTATTTACCCCAAACCACCCCAAGGAACCATGTGGTAGATAGGTTTCAGATCCAGCAAGGTAAAGGGAAAAATTTGGGGGTTGTCTGTCTCATGGGGAGTCTGCTTTGGTGTACACAAAAACAGGCGAACCGATCGAGATACCATTTGGGGCTGACTCGTGTGTATGGGCCCCAAAAACTATGTATTGAATGGGCTGAACGTCGAATGAATCCATTCACCGCCAGGAGGGTGACAAGGTGTTGTTGTCGCCTTGTGTCAAGATTCATTGACCACTTGTTTAATTTTGGGGCAGCCAAAATCATATCTTTGGAGTGGGTGAAGCTAGGCCTTTCAAATTTGTTGTGCTACTTGATAGAGAGGAGATTGATGTGAAGAGAATGTGTTCAGAGTTGTATGACTTCCTTAAATTATTCCCTGACCTCTTTAAATTTTGGGAAATAACGGATATTATCTCGGAAACAGTGCTTAGATAGAGACATAGTTGCAATGGAAGACTAACAGGAATCGTATGTGGCCTATCAAATGGCAGCAATACAATGACCTTGAGTGACCTTGAAGGTCGGTTTTGCTGTTTGATACCTTTAACTCCCATACCTCGTGGAGTGTAGGATGTATTGTTTAGGATATGTTAATTCTCGTAGTTGAAGTCTTTAAATTGCAATTTTTCGTACTGCTGTACAGCAGTTGAGAAAGATTGCAACTGAAATAGTGCGTCACGCGTTCCCTCTGCGATAGCTGAGCTTTTTGTTTGTATTCATTGTGTCATGTCAGCCTTTATGGTTGAGTTTCTAATAAATAATTAGCATCAGCTGTCACATTGACGGCCATTTTCCTAATGTCTGTGCCACACTTGAGATGTTTTGCTGACTAACTGTTGCACTGCATTAACATGTTAAAGAGTTGTGATTTCAGTTGTTCATGTTTTGATCATTGACTCTGTCTTCGTGATTCTAATTATATTGACAGTATTGACTAATGTACTGTATACGATTTATTTGCACAATATTTTTGTTGCATACAACAAGTGCATATGTTCATGTTATTGTTTACTTCACTACTCGTATTAACGGCATTTTAAAGGCATAATTCAATCAATCTGTACAGTATTCTTTGTGAAATTATTATTAAATCTTTTTCACTTACTGTTAACATTTGTTGCTTGTATTCTAGTACTATGCTTGTGAGTGATTCGCAAACTTGTTCATTACGGTATAGCTTCTTTAGTCCCTAACACTGCCCATTTTATATGCATATAGACACCAAAACCAGTACAGTATGTGCACTCTAACAGCTTGTTTGGTCAACGACAGTGACGTAGCATAGGGGCAGATAGTGGCAGTAACTGTTAGCATAGGGGCAGTAGTTGTGGCAAGCAGGAGCAGAAGAAAATCTCTGCATAGGTGAACAGATTGGATGCATTGCTGCCTTTGGGTAAATGGGAACTGCATTTTATTTGAAACGTGGTGGAACTTTCAATTAAAACATTACTTTGCAGACTGACTGAAAAAGGAAGTAAAGTACAAACGTTTTGGTTGTTATTCGTGTGATGAATGGACCGGCTGCCATGCCTTGTCCATGATTTCAAAGGGCTCCATGCGACATAATTTTGTTGTACTGCTGCTGTGTGTGTGCGCGTGCGCGTGTGTGTCCCATAAAATGCAATGCAACAGAAGTTAATTTTGTGTGGCTGACGAAAGTCATTATTCAGTTAATGCACGGAAGTGTTATGGGCATTGTTTATATGTTGAATTGTCTTCGTTATGTTGTCATCTTCCATGGTCTGTTTGTATTGTAGAAGGTTCATTTTATGATATTTTTAGGCCGCATCGCATCTAGTAACAGCAGCCTATTGCTACACACGTAGTAGTGTGATCAGTCTGTGTGTGTGTGTGTGTCTTTGTCTTTGTCTGTGTGTCTGTTGTCACGATCGTGAGCCCTGCAAAACCGGCTGAGCTGCCATTTGGGATGGTGACTCGGGTGGGCCCTAGAAACCATTATTAGATGGGGGCTCGATCCCCGAAGGGGAAAGGGGCAATTTTCGGGGAAGTGGCGGCCCATTGTAAAGTATAGGGACACTTTACGGTGAGCTGTGCAAAAACGGCTGAACCGATCGAGATGCCTTTTGGGGTGAAGGCTTGGGTGGGCCGCAGGAACCATGTATTAGAAGGGGGTCGAGATCCCTCATGGTAAGGGGCACTTTTGAGGGTTGTCTGCACCATTGAAAACCGTCGTCGTAGTCAGCTACGAAAGAATGGCTGAACGGTTACCTTTGCGATATATTGATGGAATTTGAAAGCTTTTGGCGTTGGCAGTCTACAGATCAGTTTCTTAGGAGATGGACATTTGCATTTACGAGAATTCAGCGATATAATTCGATGAATTTTACCGAATTTCACCATTATCGTTGCAAGGATGATACATGACGCCATCAGCACGCTGCTAGCGACGTGGCCAGCAGCCAACACGCACGCAGTCGTCACATGAACAGGCCAAAGGTCACAGCATGCAATGGCGTAGTGCATTCTGGGTACGTTAGCAACGCGGTGATGACGTTAGCAACTGTTATGCAGTTCATCAGTGGACAGGAACTGTGTATTTTGGTGTATAATTTTCAGATGTCGACAGTCACAACTAATATCCAGTGTTTGTCATATCACTTCACGCGGTGGATTTGTGCGTTGTGCGATGCGGCCTTTTGTCAGATTACTTTGACCATTTGTTTTAGTTGACACACTTACATGATATATTAGTTGTATCTGAACTCATTTTCGTTATTATACAGGCAGGATAGCGTACCGGGCAAACTGCTGTTTTTTTTATCACTTGTGGTTGTTTTTATTCAACCTGGACAGTCAACATGTTGCACTAATCACTTGAAGAGTGGACCACTGTTTCCCTATTCTGTGTCAAGTATTACTTTGATTCGTGCTCAGGTATGGGTTTTATGGCCTCTAATCTCTGAAAAATTAGGAATTTTGTTAATATACTATTGCCAGAGGGTTATGCACATTTGCAGGCTACTTACTGCTGTTTGATGAAGTCATGAAAACGTAGGAAAGACATACATTGCTATGATGAATATGGTGGGGATCTGAGCCACAAGCTGGAGGAAGGCAAGAAAGTTTGATGTTTTAAAGTCGGTTTTTTATTTGATTTTGTGATGTAATTTCAGTTTATTTTGTAACGTTCTGCCTTAAGTTAATAAAACTGTTATATTGTTATTATGCTAACATTGTGAATTGAGTAATAGCAATTTACCATTAAATCGTGATTTACTACAATCACAAGAAGATATTAGCTAGTGATTGGACCGAGCAAAAGCAAGCACTACGGCACTTTAGCTGCGACCGAATGTTTCTCAATGCACACATGCACCATTGCACCCGTGCATGCTTTTGACTTCACTGGTGTTCAGTGTCTTGCATTTGACTATGGCAAGAGAACACAACAGTCACAAAATTAAACCAAAATCACAGACAAAATTCTTACAATGCAACAGATTACAATACAGCATACTGGTAACTGAATAAAGCTTCACTGAGTACCTGACAACAAAGTCCACATATTCAGCACAATCTCTGTCAAGTACAAACCCATTTTATCTCGCAAAAAGTATCCGTAATGCAGTTTAAGAGAACACCAAACTGTTTAACCACAGTGGCTTCTTACTACACTACTGTCACAAAACAGCTCGATAGAGACCCTTCAAGCAACAAAATTTCTCAATAACATTCCAGTAGAAATTACACGTCACAAATCGTTTAATTTCACCACTGGTGTTATCGAATGTAAAGAACTATGTACATGTATGTGCTCAAACAGAAATCGTTGCAGGACTGTACAGTCGACATGTAATTAAGTGCTGAAAAATTACAGTCAAGACAGATGATCTAACAGTCAAAACACCACATGTTCTCACTTTAACATACTACAACTACCAAAAATTGCCAACATTGGCTACAAATTGTCACAGTAGGAAAGTATATTACGCTGCCACTAAGATGCAAGAATTGTCAAAGATTTGGTCACTATTATACCAAATGTTGAACCCAAACACCTACTTGCCGTCGTTGTGGTAGTGCACACGCATTCACCAACTGCCAACAAGATACAACTAAACGTGTCAGTTGCCATATTAAGAAACCTGTCCAAAATGGAAACTACAACAAATTATAACTCCAAAACGTACCGTCAACATAGTACCTTTCCAGAAGCTTATAAATGAATATTACTAAAATCAAGCGTTTCTTTGCAACATTAACAACCAAACTGATCACAAACTAATTATCTGTTTCGACATACAAGGCTGCCAAGTCTGCATTAAGTAAACCAGTTCTTCAAATACCTGTTCCATACACAGACCTAACTTCAGTCAACCAACTGACCACAGTGATCAAGGTGAAGTGTGGCAGGGCAGAGCAGATTGTTTCGCCATACGAAATTTTACCATCATCAGCACGGGTGTGTTTTTTGGCCTGTGAGACCATAAAAATTAGGAATTTTGACAACGTGGAATTTTTACTGTTGTGACATTTTGTTTTTGCTTATATGTATTTTTATGAATTGTAAAGGGTTTTTACAACTTGCAACCAGAAAAATTTAAAAATTTTCTGAAAAGTGTATATTTGTTGTACTTATCTGTACTATTCGTTTTCTTATGTGTTTACTGCATGTTTTATTGTTCACAGCGGGTAGAGTCATTGGTGATATGCCTAAACGTAACATTTTTTGCAGTAAAAGTTCAGTAAGTTTAATTTATTTTTAGTATAGTAGTGTCTTGTGACAAAAATTTCACAAGCTGAGTCAGTGGTTTTATTTATTTTGTCTCACGTATTGAAATATCCATGTCATCATAGGCCTTTCTGCTTCACACAACGCTGTTGCATTGGTAGAATTCTCAGAATGGCAGATACAGCAATAAATATCCACTTAGTCATTTTGACTTTTAGATTAATCTGACTAATGCCTTTTTGTGACTTAAGTATTTGACATTAAAATGTTCATGTTCCTGTGTGTTGTGGTAGTATTAAGAATTTTTTTGTTTTCCAGTTATTAGTAATTTTGTTACTCATCTCTGGTATTTCATTATCGTTGTTCATAGTAATCATGATCTTTATTGTTAGTTTTCTTTGATTCGATTTTACTACACGATGCTAGGCCTATGCTAGCGTAGTATGTGCTATGGTCCTGTGTCTGTCTGTCCATCCGTCCGTCACAAGTTGGAGTTCTTTCAAAATGGCTAAAATCACAAAAACAACGCCATACCAGGCCTAGGGATTCAAACTCTAGTTTCCTGACGCCAAAGTTCTTGATGCAATTCCATGGGTCAGCCACGGGGGCACCATATATATGTGGGGTAGGAAAAAATTTGTGACTTTTGACAAACTTGCTATATCTCAGAAACTGCAAGATAGACCCACTATTTCTGTGAAAGGCGAATAGCAGATCATATGCGTTCTATGAAATGGTGACATTGACCTTGTACCCCAATAACCCCAACGTGCCCCTATTTCTATGCTTTGGTCTTCCTTCATATTTTTCAAAACGCTGAAGCTAGAGCCTTCAAATTTTGTACACAGGCAGGCCATGTAAAGTATTAGCCTTGGAAGTTGGGATGATTAACTACTGCCAAGTGGGCGTGGTCAAGGTCACACGACTGATGTTTAAATTTGGGGCCCTCGTCACATTTCTGAAATGGGTGAAGCTAGGCATTGGAAATCTGGTATTAAGATTGATCCTCATCATGCATACACCGGTACTCGCCTGATAGGAAAGGGGTGTGTTCAGGTCATGTGACTTATTTACATTTGACAAATAAGTGACAATATATTTACTGAGTTGCAAGATAAGGACAGATACAATGAAAGATTTATACGAAAACCGTATGTGCCCTATTGCATAGCACCCTTATCAGTGACCTTGACCAGCTTTTTGAAATCTAAACCTTTCTAAAATTTATATTTCGGAAACTGTTTACAAGATTTCAGCTGAAGCAGTGCGTCACATGGTCCCTCTGCGATAGCTGAGCTTCTTGTTGCTAATATTTCATCGTTGATATTTATAACATTTTTGTTATCATTGTAGTATTGTTGATAAAGGCATTTTATTTCACTATACTTTGCTTTATCGCTAATGCTTTAACACTAGCATACGTTGGAGAGATCAGTGCCAAGTTTTCTGTGCTGATTTTTGCTGTGTGTGTATTTTTCCGGCAAACAGTTTTGCTTGGCTAGTCTATGGACTGCGTGTTAGTGACTTAGCAAAATGATGTGACCTCTTTTAGTTATTGCACTGTAGCAAGTGTTGATTTCTGATGGGCTCGTGATGTTTGTAGCCTACTGTGAGACTGGACGTAACATGTGCCAACATGAGTGTAGAGGATGGGAGGGTGGGGTATGGTGAGGCTGAGACGACGTCAAGAGAAGTGATGTGGACGGATGGATGGAGTGGAAGTGAGAAAGAGAAAGGGAAGAGAGGGGTGGAAAGAGGTGAATGCTGTTGATGATGCTCATTTGCATGATCCCCCTTCCGTCCAAAACACAGCATCAGAACTGTGATGGTTGTCTGGAGGTTAGGATGGGAAAATAATCAGAACTGTTCTGTGCTGTGTTGTGTACGACAGTTATGCACAATGATATGCATACACAATGTGAACAGTTATATATATTTTTCTTATTTTTTTTTCTTTTTACAATTATCATTCCTCAAGAATTAATACTCACTAAATGTTAATATTTCTAATATAATCTTACCTTAAAGGCGCGATATGACCTACATTGTGTTGAAAGCGCCGTTAAACTCC
>Ga0209780_1001442_pt1 | contig 15657 bp, 9 predicted proteins | sample WorMetexBAHAMAS2_FD_187384 | JGI IMG/M metagenome (GOLD analysis project Ga0209780, IMG submission 187384) | Marine gutless worms symbiont microbial communities from Max Planck institute for Marine Microbiology, Germany - Inanidrilus exumae... | ecosystem: Host-associated > Annelida > Digestive... | reverse complement strand
GTCTGCATCGAGGTGCAAATGATTTGTGAATGGTCCATCTGATGCCGCTGCCATTGCACAATCTCTTCCAATTCAATATTAGCATAGCATGCACCACTATGGGTGCGTAGCGCTATACGAAGCCAGCATTTTCCAGAAAGGTCGATTCTGAGCTGCATCTCTTGCCTCAAGCAGCTCCATGTCAAACGAGGTCAGGTTATCGTTGATGTGTTTGAGCCAGGTGGAGTGCGGTCGCCTGGAGGTCTTCTCCAGAGCTCCAGTAGGGGCTCAAACAGTATTCGGTTTGCATTCGCTGCCCCATCCATACGTGCTGCTATATGTCCATACAGTGAAATACATCTTCTCTTGACGATGGAGGTAAGTGGAGGTGGTTCAGTCATGGGGCGTATATCATCATTTCTGACAAAGTCACGCCATTGAATGTTAAGGATCTGCCAGATGCACCACTGGCCCAGTGCATGAATTTGCATAATCACCTGCCTCATTAGAATCCAGAACGGTGCTGCCTTTTGATGCCGGATTACCTGGGTTGTCGCAGAAAAGAGGCCATTCAGTGGGAGTTTGTTGGTCAAGGTTTATATTCATTGTAGCTGTATGTTGCCGCAGGGAGCAGATCCTTCGTGTGAAGAGTGACGAGCGAATTCCATTCCTACTGGTCGGCAACAAGATGGACTTGGAAGAGCGACGTCAGGTCCTGGTCACAGATGCACAGACTCGAGCCAGCCAGTGGAGCGTTCCGTATGTGGAGACCTCAGCCAAGACACGTGCCAATGTTGATAAGGTAGGATTGCCCGTGTAGTGACACTGGAATAGTCACTTCCATGCAGCACGGACGTAATCTAATGGGTGTCAGCAGAATTACTTTAAAAATTGTGAATTGATTTTCATGAAGTTTTGGAAGAAAAGTGCTTAGTGCAGGGAACATTCGGCCTTGGCGTTTGGTTAGACTTCTGGCCAATCCTGATTTCTGTAGGGGAATTTTTCATCAACACGTCAGTATCACTACATTACGTTGTCATTCACTAGATGGTGCTGTCGTGGAGGTTTGAATTGTGTGAGTGCTTTCCGATGAGCGAGTATGACCCTGAACTGACTCATCCCAAGCACATGTCATGACAACAGCGGAGTCTCTTGCCATGTTAAACTGTCATTCCTTGCATTTGCAGATGACAGTAAGTAAGTAGAAAACTTAAGCACTGATCCCTTCCCCAGTCATTGCCACTCTGGCAGCACATGCTTAGTGCACACTACTTGCAAATTATTAGCTTGTGTGCCTGTTTTTTGGGGTGGTGCATTGGCGCAACGTCTAGAGCGTTTGACTTGTGATCAACAGGTCGTGGGTTCAAATCCTGCTCGGGGCAAACGCTGCGTAACAACCTTGGGCAAGTTCTTCACGCCTATGTGCCTCTGTCACCAAGCAGTATAACTTTGTAACGGCCAAGGGACGGTGATGTTCAGTGGCTGGGAAGGTAACCGCAGGCCTGGCGGAAAGTAATGGCAGCCTACCCCGGATTGTTGACTCACCTGTGGACTGACTGCCTGTACACTGGTATTAGATACGGGCCCAACGCTCAGTAACGAGTATGGGAAACCCTTAACTTTTTTTGAAATATTTTTTTTGCATTCATATTGCACGGTTAGTCAATAAGCATCATGAATGACGTCATTTCACAGTCACGTGACTTGGTGCACATCATCAGCAGCATAAATAAGTACGTAAGAAAACTGCTATACATTCTCGGGCACTGTACCCACCCCCTTACCGCAATCAATGTTAAATTTGTCTTGAAAGAGTAAATGCCCAGTGTGTGCTTTTGTGCAGAATTTTCAGTTAAATTGGCGTATCATGTCACGCTTGCAAGATCAGCAGCCTCAGATCTTCAAACAGTGATGGGTCTGCCACACCCACCCCATAACTGATCACGGCCGAGTTTGACATGCGAGAGCAAACCTGTGCCAAATGTCAGCTTTATTGATATATTATGTCTCCCCGGCAGGGCGAAAACCACTGTAAAATTAATTTCAACCTATTTCTTTTCAAATTTGGGGGTTTCTTTACCCACCCTTCGCTGATCTTGGCCATATTTGGCATGTGAGAGTGGGCCCACTGTTTGTCCCTTGTGTCAGGAGGATGAAGAAACAGTACTCTACTTATTAGGAGAATGTAGCGCTTTAGTTGTTAAACGCACAAATATACTAGGGTCCCCATACCTCTGTTATGAGGAACTAGGTAAGATGCACTGGTGTGCTGTTTTGAGGCTTGCAAAAGCCTCTCAGCGATTTTAACCCGTTAGGGATGTGGGGTTGCGCATTGGGCCCATTTGAGGCCTCAGCGCTGATGGCAACATCACCCCGCAAAGAAGAAAGAAAGAAAGAAAGCGGGCCCACTGTCCACTGTTCCATGTCAGATTTCACTGTGATTGGCATTATATTGTTATATATAATCATACGTAACCATACAAATATGGTAGATAGATTTTGGAATATCTGGTCTTCTGTACCCACATTCCTCGGCCAGTCCGGTCAAATTGGCACGCATGTGTATACACATGGTTTATATGTACATGCAAAATTTTACCTTCATTGGTTCATTTTGTCACCTATGAGGGATGAAAACCACAAATTTTACGGTATTTTCAACTTCATCATTCTGTGGTGGCGCCACCTTAAGGCATAGAGACAAAGTTGAATGCAGATGCACAACTACAAACGTTTCCTATCGTGTCATTAGTGTCATTTCTCGAGTTGTCGGCTACGGTTCTTTTTGAGGGCCCCAGGCCAAATCGTTTGCATAATGTGCTGTCGTTGAATTAATAACCGAGATGATATTTATAGTGCTGTCATCATGGCAAAGCCATTGCCAGAGTTCACCCGGTTCATTTGATGAATGCAGACAAAGCTCCGAGGTGGCCGCCAACTCTCAGACCAAGCCAAACGACTCAGACTGAGAGTCCGCCAGAAAGAAAAGGCAGCTACCGTTTGCATCCATTATCGCAGTTTATTATTACTCAGCCCGAGAGCTGTTACTCATTTTACCGTCCCATGGAGGGCGGAAGGCTGAGTCGACCTAGGCACTGCAGTAAGGGTGTGCAGCCCAAGGCTGTATATCGCAGTGGCTGTCGTGATAAACACACCTGCCGCGGTGAGATTCGAACCTGGGTCCTCTCACATCGCAGTCAGTCATGTTACCGCTAGGCCACTGCGACACTGCACTGTTTGAATTGCAGGTATTCTATGACTTGATGCGATTAGTGCGAGACAACAAGGACCGCGCTGCAGCTGCTGCAGCTGGTGGCAAGAAAGTGACTTCAGCAACAAACGGCCGTGAGCCGCGTCGCAAGAGGAGGTGTACAATATTGTGAAGACTGTTAGCGGAACACCGTAGTTCATTTTGAAATTCTTTCCGTGACTTCATACTGTTACGATTTTTGTCAAGACAGCAATGTTTGCTTTTGTCGGTTTCTCGATCAATGTGCGGATTTATCCTCGTAGGCCACGTATGCTATTTCATCCATTTTATCAAGTCATTGTCGCTTGTACGGTGATGTTATATAGTAGTTCCAGTTTGCGACTCGGTATTTTCATTTGCAGGATTGCTGAAATGTTCTTGTTGGTGGACTTTTGTTAAATTCCGGGGAATATGACCATGGTTAGAGATGTGACAGAGTTCAAATATAGATTGAAATGCTGTTGACAAACTTTGCCACGTCTGAAATCCATCTAATAGTACCGACGATATTATATCGATCTGGAACTTATTAGTGTGAGTGTTGCAATATTGTAAACAAAGTTATTGCAATATCGGACTGAGGATGTGGCTGAACCTAATTACCAATAGTGACCAAACTGACTTCCATTGTCGAATGCAGGGATGTGGTCTCCGTCTTGAGACGCACGAGCGTCTCGGTCTTGTCTCAACAAAAATTTACAACATCTCGGTCTCGGGAGGCTGATGTCTCGGTCTCGGCTATTTGCGTCTCGTGCCCAAGACGTTATTTTGCCCAAAGGAGTTTATGCTTGAAGTAGACTCCATGTTATAGCGCCTTATAAGTTAATATTATGCATTATTATTCTTATTATTACTATTATTATTATTGGACGTGAAAATAGGGTTACGACTGCAATCATTATAACGTGTAGGCCTAGGCCTATTTTAGTGTCTAGGTGATGTCTCGTGACCTACAAAAGTCTCATCTCGGTCTTGTCTCTATATTTGAATGTCTCAGTCTTGTTTCGGCTGGTGAGGCCAACGTCTCAGCATGGTCTTGGTCTTATTTCGGTCTCAGGGCTTCAACGTCTTGAGTCCATCCCTGGTTGAATGGCATTCTATAAAATGCATCAAACAATATATTACAGTGGTTGTTTTTTTATAATTTACATTGTAATTCGCGCATTTTCAAGCTGAAGGTTGCACTTAACAAATGCAGATTTTACACAGCTGCGTCACATGCATGGCTCTGGTTGTAGCTCTGTCACATCTGTCACCATGGTTCAAGGGGCATTCTAGTAGATTTGACTTCTTGATCCAGACATCTGTGTTTGATGGTCTTCGTTGACATTACTCTGCTGTGAATGGCAAGGTTTGAATTCTGTGTGTGATTTCCTTTTGGACATGTTGTTGTGGATATCAACCGCAGCATTCATGACTGCAGTATGAATCAATTGCATCAAATGTTCATATTTTCATTGAAGAATGGCATGTGAGTAAGTAAGTAAGTAAACATAGAACAGTTATGTGTAAGATTTGCATTGAAAGCAAAGCTCTGCATGACATCATGTTTTCGGTGGCTGCACGCTATATGATTGTAACTGGCGGTCGCAGCACATTGATAGATATTTCTCGGCAGTGGCAGCGTTAGCAACAAGTCGGCTTAGCAGTCAAGAGTAAGACATGTGTACGTAATTTCCTCATTTCCATTGAACCATCAGAAGCCACAGCAATAACTGTTGAGTGAGTTGTAAAAGGTAAAGGCTTCCATACTCTTTACCGAGCGGTGGGCCCGAAGCTGATCCCGATGTACAGGCAGTTAGCCCGCAGGTGACTGTTTAGTACAGTCGCAGAGCATTACCGCTCCTTGGCCGGTACCAAGTTATACTGCTTGGTGACATAGGCACGTAGGTGTGAACAACGTGCCCAAGGTTGTTATGCAGCTTTTGCCCAGAGTAACATTTGAACCCACGACCTGTTGATCGCAAGTCTAACGCCCTACCCGTTCCGCCACCCGTGTGGAGTGAATATATTCCAAAATTTATCAAATTTCTATTTTCTGAGGTTCCATATCCCCAATTGTGCACCGATCAACGTGATGTTCGGCATGGAAAAGTTGACGATCTACTCTTCTACGGTAAATTTGACATTAATCGGCATAATATGTCCTTTCAGTAGGGTAAAACATTTACCTCTGAGTAAGCTAAATATCAACAGTTCGCCGTGTGGGCGAGTCTGCCTTTAACAACAGAGACGCTGACAAGAATATTTGGAAAGTCAATGTGTAATCAAAAGCAATACCACTGAGTTTTTGTGATCAGCCTCCGTAAAACTACAAGTCTTGATGTCAGTGTTCAACAAAGATGATGACTATCGGTACTGCACTTTCTGTCAAAGTCGCAAACGGTTTGATGGTAACTAAATATGCAACGATCGTTTAGTACAGACTGGCCTACCCACTGTTCATCACTGTAGGCCTCCTGTTTGAAGCAAGACTACAGGAATGTCTTATACATTTGTATGGGACTGGTGCATTATATTCTAACAGCATTGTTTACCGATGAAAACTGTCACCTGGTCGTATTTGCCTGTATTGCAGTACAGTCTTTTTCAAATAACAGCTGCATGGCATTCTTATAGTATACGACGCAATAATAAACAAGTGTTTTTGTGTTGCGTGGTGGCTCAGCGGTAGGGTGTCGGACTTGCGATTTACAGGTCACGGGTTCAATTCCCGGCCGGTGGCTTTCACGTATCATAGGTCAACTCAGCCTTGCATCCCTCCGGGGTCGCTAAATTGAGTACCTGCTTCGGCTGGGGGTAAAGGCGGGATTCTCACCTCTGCCAGGTGGCAGGTAACACTGTGTGATCCCATATGGCATGTGAATTTCCCGTAGCGGTGAAGAGCTAAGTTGATGCTAAACTGCTATACACTGTTTACTTTGCTTTACGTTACTTTAAGTGTTGTACTTCATTGCATCAAAAAATCAGACTTGGATGAAAGTTATTTTACTGAGATCGTATTAGCAGCAAAATGCAATTGTCAACGAGTACTCAGGCACTTTGCAGTCATGAATGCAAATTATGTTACGCACTTACCAAAGAACCATTTGCGTAGACAAATATCACGTTGTTCATGGATGACGTTATGAGAGAGGAGACATCATGTGGCGTTTTCTGTCCGCCCAGCCAGCGATAAGGTGCAGCGGCTGTCAATGTAGCAAGAACTATCTCTCCAGTTTCGATAATGTTGGGTTAGTTCACAGTTAAGATTCTCACAATGTTAAAGATAAGGTCAGGTGAAACTAGCAAACGTTACAACTGGTGCATGTCATGTGAACATAAAGGCATACATCCCAGTCGTTTTGAATGAAGCTACTGCTTAGTTTTTTCCAGTAATAACAAGCTTATAGTCGGACAGTTTGCCCCACTACTTACTTCAGTGGTCAATATGCAAATCTTTAATAACTCCGTTAAGTTCCGGATAATTTTCCATGCGTCGTCTGTTAACTTCTTGTGAAGTTGATGTAAACTTCCCAAGCAGCATTAACTCTGTCAGCTCTTTGAATTTCCATAACACTCCGGCATGAAGAGATGAGGGTTGAATTCGTCAGCCGCTGCCAATTCATAGTGTGAACGAAAATTTTTGGCAGCGTCGGCATTCAGCATGCCGATTGCATGATTGGCGGCGGCGATGCCAGAAAAAAACGGCAGTGGTGGTGCGACTGATGCGGCACAGGGCTCTAATTGAAAGCAGTTTGATACGTTACAGCTTTTGTGGTTAGGTAATATGTTGCACATTTCGAGACTAATGTGTAATTAGTTTGGAAACTCCACTGCAAGTGTAAATATGTGATTTGCATGGTGTTGACATTTTTTAATGGCTATAATGAATTCTTGTCTTTTTGTTTGTGTGCCAATACTTTTTCCATGAGCTTTTAACATGTCCTCCAAAAGCGAAAGCTTTGTGGATGATGGGAGTCATTTTTTTGTTGTCCGGATGCTCTTACTTTCAAAGCAGTGAAGATAGGATAATGCGGTGTGTTTCCGAATGTTTAGAAACAGTAATGTTAAAATTTCTTACTTAAGTTCAACTTGTCGTACGATGTGTTGTTTCTCCTGTTTCATCAAAACCATGCTGTATTTATCTGGTGAGGGGATCGTGCTGTACCGTACTAGCAGAGTGATGGATATGAAGCAACATTGTATGAGGCTTGTGGTGTTAGTATAGTGTTTGTGTGATATTCTCCGCATTTAGCTAGCAACTTGATTGCTCTTGCTGTGTATTTTTGTGCTTATTGTGCCTATACAAATCTTCGGTGATAATTGCAAGGAATATTTTCGTTGTCCTGCTGCTTTTCTGTCGTCCTTTAGCGTTCGTCTGCAGATCTGTTCTCCTGTATCATCCGTATCGTGCCATATCAAGTTGTGAATTTTTTCACGGTGCAGGGACGTGTTACGGAATTCTTGCTGCAGATGTTGCTCGTTAAGCATTGATTAAGTAAATTCATTGTTAACAGATGCTGTAAAGGTTTGCAGCTGTCACTGCAACTTTGTTAACTAGAGAAAAAGCTTGATTGCATTGTTTGTCATTGTCGTTCATTTTAGTTGCTGATCAAACCAATGTGTCGAGTCCACAGTGAGTTCGTGATCATGCTGTTAAATGTCATCGTCAACTCTGTGTTGTACAATTCAGTGGCTATGACGTGTACATATTACATAATATGTACATATTACATAATATGTACAAGAGCCCACAGGTTTCTGTAGCAAACTGGCGTTTTGATGGCGGGCAGAGTTAGGCATTTCCACGCATTCCACAGTGCAGACAGTTGTTCCAAAAAATGCAGTTACTGTCAACTTCGTAACAGATGCAGTTTAAGAGCTAAATGTTGGCTAGATAAAGTATGATGGCTAGTGATTTTATAATTGCTTGCTGTTGAACGTACAAGTATTGTGTATTTTGTTCAGAAAGAAATGCCATTTTAATTGGATAGCTCCAGCTAGTTTTCAGATATATAACATCAGCATTCTGTCACCTGTGTTGCGTGAAATGTTTGTTTAATTCAGTTAATTTTCCTAGGAGCTTGATGGCAACTACGGTTGTAACAATAGGCGCATTCCGTTTCCAGACCAGATGTAGTACAAGGCAACCCAATCTGGGGTTTAGTTTTTGTTTATGTTGTGTTATGGTATCTTTAGGTTTACTAGTACTTATGTGCTTTTGTTGTTGTATGTTTAGTTTCTTTATTAACAACCTAAGTGATTGGCTGAGAACATCTCTGTAACTAGAAGGGCTCATTAGAGCGCGTACCTCTTCCACCGACCTTGACCGTTGACCTTGACCTTCCAAAATTTAATCACCTTGTCCTCTGTGGCCAAGGGTACGTATGACTGACCAAGTTTGGTGACAATCGGACTTGAATTGGCGCCAGGGAGTTGTTCACAGACATATTTCTACCGACGTCGGCGAAATGATGAAATCTTACAAGTGTCTAGTGACTAGTCTAGGAAGATCAGAAATTTTTATCGTCGTTTTTCGTGGATAGCCTCCCTGCAGCCGGGATCGTAAACAGCTCGCACTGTAGTCCCGAATGCAACGAACGAATGAATGAATGAAAAGTGAAAACAAAGACACATTAGCTTCACGCCAATGTTTCTGTTTTCATTATTGACGAATAAAGACTCGTATAATACACAAATTATACAATGCGTTAACGACACAATATTCAGAAAACGGTTCCGGGTACCCGGTTTTGGAACCGGTTCTAGAAATTCAGAACCGGTTCCTTGGAACCGCTTCAGAACCGGTTCCTTGGAACCGGTTCCTACGTCAAATCACTATTGCTATGTATGAATAATGTAGGACTAATGTATAACAAGATGGATGACATAGAGCGGCTGCAGATTATGTCAATCATATGTGTACAAACTACAAAATATACTTTATGGTACTTCAGCTTATGTTTTTTGCTCTCATCTGAAATTTTGTTTACACGAAGATGTTTACCAGAGTATTTCATCGCATAGCACTGTCAGTGCGACAGTTGTTAGATTTCTACAGTGTAATATGAAATTTGGTGAACGACTTGTGTGGTTAATAAGCTGTTGTATAGATGTATGAATATTAGTGTTTTATGTTTATATAAGAGCTGGCGATGTTTGCTGATACCTTGTGGTGTCAAATGTTTACTCCTGCATACAAGCTCATGTGCACATATATATTGCCTTTGTAACTCTTTCTGTAATTAATGTAGTTGCTGTATAACGGTGAATTATATAGACCATTGTTGCATTACTGTCAAATTACTTCTGTTGTAATATTGCTGCATAAGGGCACAGCACTAATATCCCATTATGTATTCTATGACAAATATAGATGACCAAATATAAAAATTGCAGATTAATTTACTACCATAATATGTGGCCATTGACGTTCAGCCATATTTATTTTGCCATTTACTATTTTGTTGACGTTTACTACAGGCCACATGCGGGTATTTTGATCATTGAGAGGCGATTTGGAAGTTTTTGACCCTTAGGGACAACACATTGCACTGATTGGAGCCAAATTTGGCATGGAAGAGATTTTTTATGCTAAATTTTGTCCCCACTGGTGCAGGGATACGCAAAACCGAACGTTTTATGCAGTTTAGAAGCATAAACTTTTCATCCCTTCTTTCTTTACTTTATTGCTTGCAGAGGTCCAGCCTACTTCTGGACCTCAGCGCTGAGACCACATAATGGTCCAGTGTGTTAGATGCACCCTGTACCTAGCGCTATTTTATGAAATTTGTGGGAAGTTTTGTGGTCGATTAATGGTCACAATTTGGGGGATTTACTCAAGTGGTTCTGGAATTACAGAGGTTTTACGTTCGGATGCATTTTAGCCCAAATTTTCAGTGCCCCCTAGCAGAAAAAAATAAACGTCGGATATGAATATGTTTTAGAGGCGCAAAAATGATACGGACGTGCTCTGTCACCATGCCAAGTTTGGTGGGGCTGGGACTTTGTATGCCATGGGGGATGAAAAAGTTTGATGTTTTTTCCTGCCTATCATGCTTTTGAAAGGTAAAATTTGTTAACAGGAAATGCATGCCATCAAGTCGTTTGAACTTAGAAACGTTTTTGATACCACTGAATAGGGGAAGGTTTTTGGTTGTGCACCCTGATTATCTTCGTCTCTGTATCGCTAGCTGGTGCCACCACATGATGTTGAAAACTTTGTCAAATTTGGGGGTTTTCACCCCTCAAGGGCGACACGGTTGACCAATCCAGATGAAATTTGGTGTATGAGTGTAGTCTGTGGGTCTGTGAGTGTAGTCTCACACGCCAAGTTTGGCCCTGATTGGTCAAGGGATGGGTACAGGAGCCCCCCGGTAATTGCAAAATTGGTCAAATTTGAGGTTTTTCGCCCCGTGGGATGACATGTGAAATTTGGCATGGTACAATACACTGTGGGTCATCTCTTACATGCCAAATTTGGCCCTGATCAGGGAAGGGAGGTAGGTACAGAGCCCCCGAACTTGAAAATTTGTTCAAAATCACACTTTTTGGTTTTTGCCACGAAGTGGCGACAGTATATACCAGTTGAGGTGAAATTTGGAATCATACAATAAACCGTGTGTCCACTATCTTATGGCACATTTGGCCTTGATGGGCAAGGGGATGGGTGATTCATAACTACAAAATTTGGTCAAAATTGCTTTTTTGGCAGTTTTTCATCCCACATTGGTAACAGTATATACCAATCATGGTGAAATTTGGCGCAGTGGGTCCACTCTTGCATGCCAGACTTGGCCCTGATCGGAAAGAGGGATGGGTACAGGAGGCCCTTGAATTTAGAAATTTGGCGAAAGTCATGGTATATTGGCAGTTTTTCGCCGAGCCGGGACAACAGTATGTACCAACAGAGGAGAAATTTGGTGCCAAATGTTGCCTTACTTGATGGGTACTGTGCCCCCAGAATCTATAACTTTGCCAGTTTGGAGTATAGACCAGCAGCCAGCTTATTATTTACTACTGACGTTTGGCGGAAGTGACGTAACAGTTGGCAGCGAGGTGAGATTTTCGTTTAAAATACATCAAATAGGCTACTGGTATGCGACAGAGTTTACAATAATGTGTATTTTGTGCGTTCTGCCGGTTCTCCAGCGACTGCTTACCTTTCTCTTGATGCAATATTCTGGACATACGCATCAATTCTATTGATAATTCGGCATTATTATGTTGTGTTATTGTGACATGAATAGTTGAACTTTGATCACAATTACTTTTGTAGTCGAATGTCAGTCTTGCCACGTGCAGTATTGCAGCCAGGCTGGTCTATCTGTTACATATTTAAGTCGTCGTTTGATGCTGCATCCTTTTGCTCCGTCTCATCTCTGATCTGCTCCTGCTGTTCATCTTGCTGCTTTTGATGAGCTACCTTAAAAGTGCGATATAACCTAAATTGTGTTGAAGGCGCCGTTAAACTCTAACCAACCAACCTACGATGAGTTTAAAATTTTTCCAGTTCGTTGCTGCAACCAATGAAATAGTGCCAGCTTTCAAAATGACGTTTAGTGTGACAGCTAGTAACATTCAAGAAATTTGTAGCAATATGAAATGGTATAAAATAGATGATCTTACTGTTTTAAAGTAAACGTTTTGTCCCTTATGGGCCCAGGGGCGGTAGTACATGTTGATTCGTTTGTTGATTTCGACACTATCTAAATTGTTTGTTTGTTAGGTCGACTCTTCGACACAGTCGACCTAATAAAGCCGGTCTAAATGTGCGTACGTCCGTCCATCCACAAAAAGTTTCTTCGATTTCAATGAAATTTGGCATCTATGTACACTTAGTGGTCGATGAGTGATGCACGACAGTATGCAGTATGACCCGATCCATGGTCAAGGTCACGAGCTCTTCAAAGTCGGATATCCGGCCGTTTTAACTCAATCAATCAATCGAAGTAGAATGTCTATTGTTCACACATTTGATTGAAGTTGAAAATTACCGGTAGTCGTTTGTTTCTTGACGGCCGAAATACTATTTTGTGAATTCTTGTTTGTGTTGTAATTGCGATGGTTGCATATGCCTACACAGCTTGAACAATGTACTGTAGCTGCATAGCTTTAAGTTTGCTTTGTTAAAATGCGCCATATGCTATAAATAGCATCCATTTGGGCTGCCCGTTATGCATGTCGTGCTGCTGTATTAAAGTGTACATCAGTTTGCAACAGGTAGTTGGTAACTAAGAATTGAGTATGAAAAGATGACGGACTTTATATGCGCTGTGTCCGTGGAAATATGACTTGAGTATTTTTATTATAAGTTTTAACCTGCAAAGAATTTTCTTCAAAAAATTATAGTAAGATGTGCCACTGTACCGTAAGTTAGTGCCGTCCAAGTCCAAGACTCATATAGCGGTGCAGCCCACAGTTGATATGTGGGAGGGCCGGCTAGCCTGTTCCAAAAAAACCCTATTCCGTTCTGGGCCTTTAGGTGGAGTGGAGGGGCAGGTCTGGTACCGTGGGTGGGAGGTCCCCCGGGTGCTTCTTTTAGGTTTTACATAAGAGAAGCATTACAAAGCGAGACCCACACGGAAAAAAAATTATGCAACGAAAGTTGTTAGGCACTGATATGTTATAAGAACTGATGAACAGCAGTTACACAAGATAATGTATTGAACTGATAAATGGGTTTTGTGGTGGTTGGTTAGTTTCCACCCTGTTGTAGGTGCTATAGCGTGACAACTTAAATGAGCCTCCACTATCCTTTCCCATTTTGGGTCTTCGCTGAACAAAAAGGAAACAAAGTTGGGAAGTTAATGTATCGTTGGCCATCCTTAACCCAGTTGAACTATATCTCCACCCAAGACCTTGTCCCTGATATAGCCTATTTTTGTGCTGAAAGGGGACGTTAATCTCCCAACCAACAGGCCAGGAGGTTCGGTCATTCGCACTCAGCCTCAATGCCTTTACTGCTCGCAGCTCCTTCGCTGTTTTCTTATGTGGACCCTCTCACAAACGTTAGACAGTACTGCGCTAAATGTAGAGGTTGCCCGTGCTGTTTACCGCGCGACGCTGTCCTACCGCGGTATATGTAGTGGTCTGTGTCCGTCACAAGTCGGAGTGCTGTCAAACGACATCACGCAAACAACGTCACGCGATAGCCTGAGGACTCTATATGTAGTTTTCTGGTGCTAAAGATCTTTGTGAAATTTCAGTGGATCATCCATAATTGGGTCGCCAAATACACATGCAGCAGGAAAAATTTGTGGTTTTCTACAGTGTTTTAAATTGGTTTGCATCAACAGTGGGCTCAAGCGAGGGCCGAAGCCCGAAGGGCCGACTGCGGCGGTGGGATTCCTGGAGAGGGGCAATAAGCCCCCTTCCCACCAGCTAGGGGGTTTGGGGAGCGCAGTAAGCTCCCCCACAACGGGGTCCCTTGCGGAGCCACGTAAGAAGTTGGTTTTGGTGTATTATTGGGGCTTTAAAAATCTCCAGTTTTTGTCCACAACGCTCAGTTTCAATGATTTTGCAGTCATGTTGGGCATGACAGTTTTTGGCCAGGTTGGGCTCATATCACAGCTGGGGACACGCCAGAGCAGGTTGGACTGTGTCTGGTTTTTGTGTTACGTGACTTCGAACTTGGCAGAAACGTCAGTTGCGAAGAGTCGACCGTCAGTCCCGTACGGGGCTAATTTAAATTTTTGGGCCTCTGTCATGTTTTTGGAACAGGTGAATCTAGGAACATCAGGTTTCATATGCAGATCGAGTGTGACCAGTAATGGCGCATGCGTGATATGTTAGATTACCACTAATTGGGTGTGTTCAGGGTCACGTGACCTCTCTAAATTTTAGTAATTAACTTATTACTCGGAAAGGAAACAAGATATAGGCATATGATTACAATGGAAAACTAATAGGAAATCATATGTTGCCTATCGAATAGCACCAATATCAGTGACCCTTGATTGACCCCAAAGATCATTTCAACTGTTTGAAACCGTTCTAATTCTTATCGAAAATATGTCATTGTCATGTATCAGCCAGGATGCGTTTACACACGAATTGGAAGATGTACGACGTTGTACACGGTCTAACCCAATTTTGACCGCAATGTCGAAAATGAAAATGACGGACTTGAGGTCACAATCTGTCACGTACAGTAAAGGGTAACACGTTCGACGGAAAGTGTGCAAGATAGAGAAGTTGTTACTACAAACCTCTATAACAAGAAGCATCATATGGCTTATAGAATTGCGCTATTTCCGATGACATCGAGTGTGACCTTCAAAGTTATTCACAATTTCACCTATTTCAAGTTTTTTCAAATGCGATTTTGCAGAAGTTGACAAGATCTGAACTGACTTCAATACGATACGGTAGATTAACGTGCGCTCAAAAGCTGACGAGACGGCCAGCTTAATCTAGCGCACGGCACAGAAACAAAAAATAAGGAAAATAATAACAAAACCGAGTAGCTCAGAAGAAACGGTCCGGGAGGAAGAAGTGAAACTACGGGGGGAATTGTGTTGAAAGCGCTGTTAAACTCCAACCAACCGCGGGGGTAGGATTTGTGAAACGGATAGGTTTTAAGCATCGCGCGGACCGCGCGATTCTTGAAGTCAGTTCAGATCTTGTAGTATAGCTGAGCCTGTTGTTTATTTACGGCCGAAACGAACACTGTTAGTAGACCCCTAAGCCGAACTGGCCGATAATTGTCGGCTGGCTTAAGAAAATTATCGGCGGCTAGCCGGTTCAGCCGGCTAGCCGGTTATTTTGTCGGCGGTGGCTGAACTTTAATATTGTCGGCGGTTAGCCGGCTAAGCCGCTAATTTTCTCTTCCAATAACCCTTTTTCAAATATGTCTCGTTTAGTTTTGGGTCTACTATCATACTGCTGTATCATAGAATGATAGAAGTTCCATTTTCGAGTTATACAAGAATCTCACACGTTTTTAAAATATTATATTCGTCTGAAGATAATGAGATGAGAAATCGCACAACATAAGAACGACATGTAGTCGTTGAAAACTTGCCATGTATGAGTCACTGAAAGTGATCAGAACAGCGTAGATCTAGTGGAAATACTGAACGTGTAAATACTGAACAGAGTAAGGTTCATTCATGATAACTTTTCGTCTGCAAAGTTTGCGTGTATTCGTTCGAATGACTAGTTGTCAGTAGTTCGATGATAAGCCGCTCTCCGTTCTCTGTTCCTGATGAATGTAGCTTCTCAATAACAGAAATGATCGCCACCATAATTGCACCGCACCAGGACTTCCGTTAACGGGCGTACGGGCGTATTATACGCTAGAAAATTTGGCCTAAACGCCCAAAATTGGATGGCTCGGCGTGCGACTACGGCACCCAAAATAAAATAGCTGGCATACACGTACGCCGAAAAATAATTAGCCGGCGTTTGACGACCACTCTGCATTACTTTCATTATGATTTGTG